>ENA-UOOC01000269-UOOC01000269.1-human-gut-metagenome-genome-assembly--contig:-C48old-NODE-269-length-56758-cov-13.875615_pt1 | contig 56758 bp, 54 predicted proteins | sample MGYA00242469_ERZ724016 | MGnify/ENA metagenome assembly ERZ724016 | reverse complement strand
GCACCCACCCGTACAGCGTTCCGTACGGTACCTTCAGTTCATCGCTGGCTCGCTTTACTCCTATTTCCAGCGCCAGCTTTACTGACTGATCCTTGTAGCTCCTGTCGTATTTCTTTGCTTCTGACATGTCCTTCACCCTCCTGATTTTAGTATATTCTTTTGAGCGTGGGGTGTCAAGTTTTATTATACAACATCAAAATTGTAATAAATTGTACCGCCATTGACATTGACAAGCGGAGAATAATATAGTATAATAAATAAAGTGATTTAGCAAACACCAATAGGTTTCCATGAATTCCATTTTTCACGCAAGCCTTAAATAATATTCAATTAACACCCGCAATCCTTGCGTACGTGTACACACAAGGACGACCGAGAGGATGTTACCAGCATCCAACCGGCTTTTACAGATGCCATCTCTGCGCTTGATTTAGCGGTCATAGCGCTTAGATACATTTTCTTTGTGAGAGCGTTTGGATAACTATGTCCAGGAGCTTTCTTTTTTTCTGCTTATCTCCGCTTCCCAGCGGTCATAATACAAATCGAATGCCACCATGCAATAGCAAATGTTATCTTGTTCTTAGGACTTCGCCATGAAACGAGCGAGTGTGACGGCTGTGAAGCCGTCTAAACAGAGGGATCACATCAACGTCAGTGTTTTCTTTCTTCAAAGGAAAACCCTCAGCTTGATAACGATAGCTGATGTCCAAACTGATGGAAAGATAAGATGAACGAGCAGGTAACTCCTGACTGCGTTCTGCGAATGTGCGTAGAGATGTAAACAACCTAGCTTATATTCTCGTTGCTGCGGCAGCGTTAATATACAATCCCATATATAGCAAACAGATTGCACTACCCTTGCGAGCCGTGCAATCTGTTTGCTATACGGTTTCATGCTGGCGGAGAAAGAGGGATTTGAACCCCGAAATGAATGTCATTGTCAAAAATGAAACTCTTTTATTTCAGGAAATCATTAAAATAATCATTCATTTTGTTTGCAACTTTTGTCTGCTCATCTCTGAAAATATGCTGATACACCTGCTTCAACATATTAGGCGTAGAATGTCCCATGCGTTCCATTGCATACTTGTCGGGTATGTTTAACTTTAACATGGCACTGGCGTTAGCGTGGCGCAGGGAGTGTATAGTAAAATGTGGTATTCCATTTTCCTCGCATATACGATTAAAATGTTTCCATATATAGTTAGGACTGTGTGGGCTGATACGTTCTGAGGAATGCTCAGAATTATCCAGGATATCTTTCAGATAATCCGGAACTTCAATTATTCGCCTGCCTGCATAGCTTTTGTTCTCGTTTTTTTCAACCAGCTTGTGATTTTCATCTGGTACTACGGCGCATTTAATTTTTAAATATGTACCGTCATAGTGTTCCCAACGCAAACCAGCTATCTCAGACTGGCGAAGTCCCAGAGTGAGAGCAATGATTATCGGTATTTCAATAGTCGTATGTTTTACTGCAAGCGCTATCTTCTGTATCTCTGTTTCGGTAGGAATATTGTATTCAGGCTTGATTTTAGGCTTTAGTGTAATGGACTTCATATTGAGATTGATACCGTTTTGATGAAGGACCACTGTCAGTAGACCGACCTGATTTCTGATAGTTTTTGATGAATACCTATCGGCAAGTGAATTTACCCACCGCTGGATGACTTTCTCAGTAAGTTCAGAAATCTGAAGATCGTTTATTCGATCAAAGCTGGATCTCTGCATGGTTCTGTATCCGCGGACAGTCGAGGGCGAAAGTAATCTGTCCTTACTGCAGATGTAATCCTCCAGAGCCTCAGCAAATGTAATGTTTTCGATTGGTGTCATGATATAACCTCCTGTGTTTTTATATAACTATGATACCACGATAAACCTAAATGTCAACCTTACAATGTAGGTTTTTCTATAAATGTTACAAGATACATAATAAGTGTTTTACTCCCTTTTGAATATATCGAAAGAGGAGTTTTTTTATTCCCGAAAAAAGAAGGTGTATTATGAAGAGTGAAAGATGGCAAAGCTCAAAGTCGATGTTATTATCTTTTCAGTATTTTAAAGTCGAACTGAAAACCGAACGCCAGTGGGCAAAAGCAGGATATCTTCCGGTGTCCGAGGACTGTGGCAAGAAACTCCGTCCCTCTCGATTTTCTACTGGCTCGGTCAGTACTCTTCCCCGCTATCTTCTGCCAGAGGAAGTCAGAGCTGCAAGTTCTGATGAGCTGGCAGAATATTTTAAGCCAGAACGCGAACGTAAGGCAGCCCAAGCCGCCAAACGCAGAGCAAAGCTCAGACGTGAACGAGAACAAGAAAAGGAACAGGCTCGACTGCTCCTTGCATTGGACGAGCAGCGAGAAAAAGTTCTTACTATTACCCAGTCTGTTGAGCTCCCTGCTGAAACATCGGGCGGTATCGTGATAGATACAGAAACAACAGGCTTATGTGCAGGAGAAGATGAAATCTTGCAGCTTTCCATAATCAGCGAAAGCGGTAAGAAGCTGTTCGACAGCTATTTCCATCCACTGCACAGGTCGTGGAGCGCAGCGCAGGCTGTAAATAATATCTCTCCAGATATTGTTGCGAACGCACCGAGCATTGCTGAGAAAGCAGCTGAGATTCAGCGGATACTAAACTCCGCAGATACGATTATTGGCTACAATACATCTTTTGACGCGGACTTCATAACGGCTGTTGGATTGATTATCCCCCAAAGAGCTGAAATCGTTGATATAATGCCGATTTTCGCAGAAATCTATGGAGAGTGGAGCGACTACTTCGGTGAATATAAATGGCAGAAGCTCACGACCTGCGCCGCGTACTACCATTTCGATTGGAACAGCATAACAATGTCTGCTCACAACAGCCTTGCAGACTGCTTTGCAACGCTGCATTGCTTCAAATGCATATTTGGCAGATCACAGTAAACATATCCACTATTACAATAATGAAAGGAATATAAAAATGTTTGGAAATCGTACAGAATCCGGAAGAAATAATATTGCTGGCATTGCAATTCATAACCGGCGCAAAGCGCTTGGAATAAGCCAGCGTGAAGTAGCCGACAGGCTCCGCAGTCATGGACTTGTCATTGACAAGAATGCAGTGCAGCGAATGGAAAGCGGCGAACGCTTCATAATCGACACCGAACTTCATGCAATAGCAAAAGTGTTTGGAATTTCCATAAATGAGCTGCTTAAGGAAACAGATTGATTGGGATTCCATTTTCAATATACCAAACAGGCGCATTATTTCTGAAATGCGCCTGTTTTTATATGCTGTTTAACGGGTAACTCCCTGCGAACGGCACCAACGGCATAGCGGGAACCGCGAACCCTCGGGACGGTAGCGTTCTCCACCGTCCCTTGCTATGCTTGTATTCCATCGGAGAACAGAAAACGGAGGACACCATGAAGTATAACTCCCCGAAGCAAAGGAGGTAGCGCATGAAAGCTATCTTCAAGCTTCTTAACCCTGACAACACAATGTCGATAAATCGTCAGCTTGCCCATGCAATCGGACTGGCGGAAGCCGTAGTATACGGAGCATTGCTTTCCAAGTATGCTTATTATGATCAGCATGGACTGCTCACGGACGGTGATTGGTTCTATTCCACGGTGGAGGACCTGGAAGAATCCACTGCTCTGACAGCCAGACAGCAGCGCCGCTGCATTGATACTCTTATCAAATCCGGACTTATTCAGTGCAAGGTACAGGGTATGCCTGCAAAGCGTTACTTCTGTATCAATAATGACACGGAGTTGCTTGCCGGGATCCTTTCAAACGGCAGTAAATCCAGTTGTGACAAAAGCGCACAACTGGACGGAACGATAAAGCAAAGCGCACCAGTGACAAATGGCATAACAGAGCCAAACTGCACATCGGATGGCAGCGCTCCAGTTATGACAAAAGCGCACAACTTGTTTTACCCAAACGTTACAACTTGTTCTAACGAAAAGGAAGAACAAGATTTAACAAAACCGCCGAACTGCTCTATATATAAAACTAAAGAAATAAAACCTAAGTTAATCAATCCTATCAATCAATCCGAAGATATCGACAAACGTTCGGACTACTCTCGGATTATCCGTGATAACACTGAATGTGATTTTCTTATTCAGCAGAATCCCGAAAAGAAAGAAACCATTCTCGAATTGATAGACATTATCGTTGATACAGTGTGCTCTGCAAAGCCAACAATACGGGTAAACGGCGAGGACATACCACATGACATTGTGAAAAGCACATTTCTGAAACTCAACAGCAGCCACATTGAGTATGTCCTTGAAGCAATGGACAACAACATCAGCGATGTCCGGAATATCCGCAGTTACCTGATAACGGCGCTGTATAATTCCCGGCTGACGCTCAACAGCTACTGGAAGTCCCGGGTCAATCACGATATGAACAAGCGTTGACCTCCGAAAGGAGTTGACGGGCATAGCGGGGTAGCTCCCCGATGGGCGGTAAGTCCTTCCGCCCTGCCTATGCCTTATATATTCAAGGACGGAAATAAAATGTTGCCGAAATGGCAGGAGGACTACATTATGACAAGAAAAATCATCGCAATCGCAAACCAGAAAGGCGGCGTAGGTAAGACCACGACCGTTGTAAACATTGCCGCCGGACTGGCTGAACAGGGCAAAAAGGTACTCTGTATCGACCTCGACCCGCAGGGCAACCTGAGCGACTATCTCGGCTATGACTTCACCGGCTCCAAGACAATGGTGGACGTACTCAAGGGGCAGGCAAAAATTTCAGAGTGCATTGTGACTGCGAAAAGAGAAAACATAGATTACATACCGGCTGATATTTCTCTTGCGACTGCCGATATGTTCCTGGCTCAGACGATGTGCCGGGAGCAGATACTTCGCAAGGCTCTGTTATCTGATGAAAAGACAGCCGAGTATGACTATATACTTATTGACTGCCTCCCTTCGCTGGGAATACTGGTAACGAATGCGCTTGCAGCAGCGGACGGTGTAATTATTCCGGTGCAGGTGCAGAAATTTGCGCTCAACGGCATAGTCCAGTTTGAGGATATCTTCAATCTGGTAAAGGATAACATTAATCCCAACCTTGAAATATGCGGCATACTTGAAACTATGACCGACAACACCCAGATGGCACAGGCAGTGGATAAAGCCTTAAAGGAACGCTATGGAGGTCTGGTTTACGAAACTACTATCAGCAAGCGTATCGAAGCCGCAAACAGCACCGCTGAGCAGAAATCGCTTATATCCAAGAAAAACAGCGTACTTGGCGGACAGTACAGAGAGCTTGTTACCGAGATACTCAGCAAGGAGGCTATATAATGGGCTTTAATTTAGGAACATCAAGCAACACCGGCAAACTTCACATGACGGACTTCCTCAAATCTGACAATGCTGTTCAGAATACCGAAAAAGAAATACCTATAAATCAGCTCGTCCCATGGGAAAATCAGCCGTTCAAAATGTACAGCGAATTTAAACTGCATGAACTGGCTGAGTCCATAAAGGAAAACGGACTGCTTTCGCCTATCATTGTTTGCCCGCTTGACAACGGAAAATACCGTATCATCGCCGGACACAACCGCGTTGAAGCCTGCAAAATTGCCGGCATAACCAATATTCCAAGCGTTATCAAGGATGTCGATGAGAACCGCGCTAAACTCATGATGGCTGACACGAACCTCTGCCAGAGGACTGAACTGCTCCCCTCTGAACGTGCATATGCTTACAAGGCACAGCACGAAGCGCTGATAGCACTGGGAAGCCCACGTTCAACGGCTGCCATTGCTGAGAAGTACGGCGAGGGGCGTGCGACAGTTCAGCGGTACATAGCCTGCTCAAGGCTTGTCCCGGAACTTATGGATTTGCTGGATTCCGGCAGGATCAATCTAATGCCGGCTGTTTCTTTTTCGGGAATGCCTGACGAAAGTCAGAGAGGCATAGCGTCCTATCTCAATCGATTTCCTGATCGGAAAATAACCGCTGAGCAGGCAGAAGAGCTTGCATATCTCAAATTTGTATCTGAAAGCGATATCATCGAACTATACGATGAAACTCCTAAACCTGCTGAAAAGAGTGATAAAAAAACTACTCAGGAGCCGATTAAGCAGAATACCGAAAAGAAGAAATCCTCGCCTAATCAGTATGCGAAGAAAATCACGCTGCAGCGTAAGGAAGTCACTGAGATAATCGGCGATGAGCTTACCAATGACGAAATATCCGAGTTCTTCTACTTCTGCCTGCAGAAATCTGATTTTCTTTCGGAATGGCGTAAGATGTATCTTGAAAGTCAGGACGAAATAAACGCGGGAACGGCTGACGGCGAGGAATATTCAGAATAAGCAATACAGACGCTTGATTTTTCAGCAATAATATGTTATAATTCAAGAAAGGACGGTGATCCCGATGGCAGACGAAAATAAGCTGCTTGACGACCGCAAAGTCAAGGAAGAAGCGATAAAGCAGTTCCGGCTCATGGACGACACATTCATGAGCAAGGTTTTCGAAGACAAGGAGTGCGCCGAACTGCTGCTCCGGGTAATACTGAACAAGAACGACCTTACAGTTCAGAACACGCAGACGCAGTTTGAAATAAAGAATTTGCAGGGACGTTCCGCTAGACTGGATATCTACGCTGTTGATTCCGATGGAGTGAAATACGATGTCGAGGTTCAGCGCCGTGACAGCGGTGCGGTTCCGAAACGAGGACGATACAACAGCAGCCTGCTGGACGTTAATGCGACCGATCCCGGCGATGATTTCGAAAACCTCCCCAGAACTTATGTCATATTTATTACCGAGAGGGATTATTTCAGAGGCGGACAGGAACTGTACGAAATAACCCGATGTGTAAAAAACATGGGACACATTGATTATGGGGACGAATCCTGCATAATCTATGTAAACGGGCAGAATCGTGATGATACGGCGATAGGTCATCTTATGCACGACTTCTTCTGCACGAATCCGCATGAAATGTACTACGACATTCTGTCTGAACGGACACAGTATTTCAAGGAAAGCAAGGAGGGTGTTGATACTATGTGCAAGATTATGGAAGATTACGCTGAGAAAAGGGCTAAGATAGCGGCTGATGAACGTTCAATAAGCATGGCTAATAAACTCTGGAACAGCGGAATAAAAGATTTACAGCAGATTTCAGACCTGACTGAGCTTCCTCTGGATGAGGTTAAAAAGCTCTTTGAGGGAAAGACAGCCTGATTTCACAATCACAATTGAATAATTCAGAAAAGCGGAGATGCAATATTCTCCGCTTTTTATTTTAAAACTCTCCCTAGCCACAGGGGTTTATATACACTTCTCCTTACGGGGCATGGCTGACAGCTGTGCCCCACACTATGCGCATAGGCGGTAAACTACGCGGCTGCGCTCCAAAATCAATAATGAGGTAGTTCAAAAATGATAGACATACAGTGTAGTCCTCTTGAAGATGATAGCCTGAGCCTGAATGCACAGTATGTGTTCTGCTGCTTGGTCCTCAACGATGGAAGTCTTGTTGTAGATCACCCAATTATTGCAGCTGGACTGGATGAGCTTATAAGACACGGATACTTATCAAATGAAGGGGACATAGATGCTGCTAAAGATATTCAGCAAACGTTTAGCCGATTCAATGGAACTGAATGGCAAGAAACAGATTGATGTTGCTCGTGAACTTGGGATACCCAAAAGTACACTGAGCAGATATCTGAAAGGAAGTTATGAACCTAAAACAGAGAGAGTCTATCAGCTTTCGGAATATTTTGGGGTTACTCCCGAATGGTTGATGGGTTACACAAATGACCCACAGGGTCATGTTATGGTAAATAATACCGATATGGGTAAACAAGTTTATTCCAGCGACGATGACACGTTTCTCATTACTGAAAAAGAAATCATGCTCGTGCAAGCATACCGCCAGCATGAACAATTGCAGCGTGTTATTGATAAGATTCTTGATTTATCAGGCGAAACAAGGAAAGGCTTTAAGGTGGCTAGAGTTGAGAAGAAGTAAATATGTAACGGAGGATATCACATGGACCTGAACGCACTTAGAAAAATGGCAAGGAAACAGCGCGAAGCAGAAGAAACGGAAGATAACACCGCACCGGAACCCACAGTCAAGCGTGTTATTCCTGTTGAAGAACCAACCGCTGACACTGCAATTTATGTTCCTCTTGAAGATGATGTAGTGGATCCGCTGCCGTTGCCTGATGACGGCTACTCCGTTTCCTCCTCAGTTGCCGAAGATGAACCGAAAGAAGAAATGGCAGAGGAACGTCACGGTGAAACGCTCGACGAAATAATCCAAAAGTGCTTTACTGATGAAAAGGCGTACAATATTGAACTGGAAAGGCTTCTTCCTTTCCGCAGCCCGATATTCACCAATACCGGCGATTTAACAGAGCTCAAATCTGATATTTCAAGAATGGGGATTACCGAGCCGCTGCTCGTTCGCTCTGCTGGCAACGGAGAATACGAAATTCTCTCTGGTAGCCGGCGAAGAGCCGCCGCTGAGCAGCTCATGTGGACTAAGGTACCCTGCCGAATCGGAAGCAACGACCTGATAACCGATGAATACGCTGAGCGTATCGTTGTCGAAAGTAATCGCAGCCGGTTTTCATCACTTCTTTTGTCAGAGCAGATAAGAACGGCTGCAGTTCTCGGAGAAAAAGCTGAAGCGGAGCTTAACCTGTCACATGAACAGACTCAGAAATACGCACATCTCAACTCACTTCAGCAGGATTTCCTGGTCATGCTCGATAATGCCGTAATTAATATAGCTGCGGCTGAAATGCTTGCTGACCTTAGCACAGACGTGCAGGGTGCGATCATAAATGTTTTGGCTCAGCACCCGGAGATGAAGCTCACCGGAGCCAATGTAAAAGAACTGCATGACGAATCCAACTTAACTACTACAGCAATCACCAAGATTCTTAAGCCCAAGCCGCCCGTTAAAATTGCTGTGCCGGCTGAAATCGTATCGGAATTTATGGAAGGTAAAACGCCTGAAGAACTTACAGAAATAGTGTCTGCTGCTATCCGCAGATATTTCACGGAGGAACATGATGTCAAGATTTAACGATATCGCACAGATATACGATTACAAGCTCTCACAGCTTCGCGACCCACAGGTGTGGCAGAACACACTGCGGCTTACTTCAAATTTCTGGCGTCTGAACTTCTGCGCTGCCATGCTTCTTACTGAACAGAACCCTAAAGCTGTTATGTGCGGAACTCTTACCCAGTGGAACAATGTGGGTAGATATGTAAGACACGGAGAACGGTCCACTGCAATTTTCATGGACCGTAATAATACCGAGCTGATGTATCTTTTTGACGTCAGCCAGACCTATGGAAAAACATATAATGCCAAGTGGAAGCTCTCTGAACGCATGGCTGACGGCATTGTTGGAAAGTACAACACCGAAAATGCAGAAAACGCTATATCTTTTGAAGATTTTTTGCAGAAAAGTCTTGACAAAAACATAGATACGGTGTATAATTATGATAGCAAACTAATTAGCGCAATGGCAAATGACCCTCGCATCACCCATTTCATTCGCCAGAGTGCAGAATGCATATGCATGACAAGATGTGGACTTGAAGCTGAGTATGACTTTTCAGCAGCCGCTAAACTTGACAGCGATCTGTCCATAGTCGAAATCGGCAATGCAGCTACTGCGCTGGCGCAGGAAGTGCTGCGAGACGTTGACCGGACTGTAAGGAGGAAAGAATATGAGCGTTATGAAGCTGGAGTATGCGGAAGACATTTACGATATCCCCTACGAGGAAGACAGGAACGGACTGCTGAACCCGAAATTCCGGAATTACGGAAGGAAGGACATGACGCCGCTGGAGCGCAAGGCGGTCGATATGATGAACGAAATGGATCCGACAGCGCTCGACCTGGTGAACATGAGTGGGCTGTATCTGAGAATCTGGAAGGAGATCGGACGGAAAGCAGAGAGCGCCAGGAATCGCACGACACGTACTCTGATGAAGAAGGCGCAGCTCAGCCAGACTTACACGGAGAGCGCACAGCAGAGGACGGAAATAGATATAGCGGCTCAGGAAGCAGCGTGGGATTCGATCCGGACGAGCGTGACATGGCTGGCGGAGGAAGTCCGGAGCCGTGGGCAGCTGATGAAGATCAAGGATATTCGGCTGAGTATGATGACGAAGAGTTAAATGAAGATAACGAGATGGTATCTGATGAAACAGATGCCATTTCTGTTTTTTCAGACAGACCCGAAGAAATCGACTCAAAAAGTGAATATGCGCAGAAGCTGCTTGAAGATGAGATCCTGCACGGAAATCACTCAGCAGGAGGAAAATTTCGCATAACAGAGTACATTTCGGATAACTCCCCTACCAATGACGAGCTTGCGAAGTTTCTGAAAAATGAATACGGAATCGGCGGCGGTTCTCGCAGCGGAATCGTCAAGTTCTCAAACCATGACGGTAAGGGACTTGCGTTGATCCTCGGAAATAACGGCAATGAACAAACTGTCAGATTTGGCTGGAAGGTCGTTGCAAAGGCAATCCGAAAGGCTGTTGACGAGGGGCGATACATTACCGAAAAGGATATTGAATCAGCCCGCCGTTATACGCAGTTTGACGCAGAGCATTTTGCAATTCACTATGAGTATCCGCACTGTTTTGAAAATAGCCGGCTTCAATCTATCCGCAAGGATATTAAGCGCACCGGACTGGATATTCAGATCAGGCTCACACCTGAACTGTTCGCCACTTATGCGGAAGAGTATATTCGTGCTCAGCCGCACGTCAAGGAGGAATATCAGAAAATCGAGCGCAGTTCCGTGAATGCTCCCTATTGTTTCAACGACTGGAGCACCGCAGCGGAAGCCGCACGAACTCTCACAGCTGAATCCGGCTATCCGAAGTTTCGCAGCCTCTGCCGGGATTCAGCTTCGGAACTGGTAACTCAGCTTACGAACCATATCGGGCATAACCCCGGACTGGGATTCCCGGAAGAAGAAATCACGGAGTTTCTCAATTCTGGTGAAATCTCCGAGGATAAGTGGACGGACGAAATCACGGCGCAGGTTTTCGGGTATCTTTTCAATATAGAACAACGTGATCACCTATATGACAATAATGTAGCAGCTTTTTCAGAAGAAACCAGCGCTCAGCTGACCTTTGATAATTTTGAAGAAGAAAAATCTGATATGTCAATAGGAATAGTTGAACCTACAGAAAAGGACATCTCGGAAAAGCAGCCTACTATCACCTGCGAGTGGAGCGAAAGTCCAGCATTTGAGGAAGGTAAAACTTACTCCGTCCTCGAATTTGATACTATAATGAAGCGCGAGGATACAGATTGGGTGTCCAAACGTCAGCAGGAACTTGAAGCATATGGTGGTAACTCTGATAAACTATACGCTGCCATTGACAGCGGAGAACTGAAAGACGATCATCAGGGATATGCTAAAACAAAATTCACTATAAATATGCCGGACGGCACAACTTACAGTGAACGTCAGGATATCGGCGATGGATACGGCGGCGTGGTTGACTATCTCTCCAGTTTCAAAGCCTATCATTCTGTTGCCGAGAAACTAAAGAAGGCTATCTCAGATGAACTTGAACAGCATACCGATGAACTGCCTCATGATGAGGCAGCTTCTTCTGGAGCATTGGAAGCAGCCATTGAATATATCAATGATTTCTGCGAAACAGAATACGGCAGCACTGCCGATTTCGACGACCTGACCCACGTTGATCTTGCATATACTACTGATGAGGATACTGACACTATTATCGGTGTATATGCGGATCTTGTGAATTACCGCATAATAACTGAGTACGGCAATGCAAATGCCCGTGAGGAACAGTATGATTCTTTAGATGAGATGAATGAGGTTGCCTTGAAAAATCTCGCTTTTGACGATCTGGTATATCTCTCTGAAGAAGAAAAGGCACTGCCTCACGATGAGGCAGCTGATTTTTCAGTCAATGATAATTCAGACATTCCCGATTTCTTTATTCGGGATATTGAAGAACACAAGGAAATAAGAATTTCTGAAAAAGAAAAGACTGCGCTGCTCTACCCGGTAGATAATGCGTCTGACCTAAAACTCGGCAATTACAGATTATCGTATATTGGTGACGAAAGTGCTTATGCACTCATCGCAGACAGTGAAAAAGCCGGCGCTGATATTTTCGTCCATCAGTTTTCACATAACGATGGTGCCAGCGAAATATACTCATATCTTCGCGAAAAAGATATGCAGCCGTATCACGATGACACAGAGGTGCCTCACCGTGATGCACCTGTTTCACGGGATAAGATTGACCGGAATTTTGTCTTTCAGAAATTACCGCCGGTTGGCAATTACCGTTTCCCCGAAAATTTCGCATACCCCACCGGTCCGAAAGCAAAATACACCGCCAATGTTACAGCCATAAAAACACTGAAGCAAATCGAATCCGAACACCGCCATGCGACCGCCGAGGAGCAGGACATACTTGCTCATTACAGCGGCTGGGGCGGCATTGCGGACGCATTCGACAGCTCCAAAGAAAACTGGAGCCGCGAATACGCCGAGCTGAAAGACCTGCTTACGGACAAGGAGTATTCCGCCGCCCGTGAAAGTACGCTCACCGCATTTTACACCGAGCCGTATATCATAAAGAGCATTTACACGGCGCTCGGAAACATGGGATTTACAGGCGGCGAGATACTCGACCCGGCAATGGGAACGGGTAATTTCTTCGGGAATCTCCCGGCGGAAATGGCGGAAAACAGCCGTTTGTACGGCGTTGAACTCGACAGCCTGACCGCCCGTATCGCCAAGGAACTTTACCCAGAAGCGAAAATACAGAACCGTGGATTTGAGCGTACAAAGTTTGAAAACGGCACATTTGATGTGATTATCGGAAACGTGCCGTTCGGGGATTTCAAGCCATACGACCCGGAATACGACGAATACCTTATCCATGATTACTTCTTCGCGAAATCCATCGACAAGCTGAAGCCCGGCGGAATAATGGCGCTTATCACCTCCGCAGGAACTATGGATAAGTACGATGATTCGTTCCGCCGTGAGCTGTCCCGAAAAGCGGATTTCCTCGGCGGCGTAAGGCTCCCGGAGGACGCATTCCGAACAGCCGGAACGCAGACAGTCACGGATATTCTTTTCTTTCAGAAATCTGAATTTGAGCATAACCACGACCGGCAGCCGAACTGGGTAAAGACCTCCAGCCTATTTGAGAGCGCAAGTGTATTTTACGAAAATAGTTATTTTCACCAGCATTCCGAAATGATCCTCGGAACTCCGGAAATCGTTTCGGGAAGATTTGGAAATACGCGCACGATAAAGTCTGACGGTAACACCGCCGAACGGCTTTCCGAAGCCATTGGCAGACTTGACGGGCATTTTTCCGCCGAGCCGACAATAGACGATGAATTACCGAAAGAAGAATACGGAGATATCCCGGACGGCGTGACTCCGTACACATATTACGTCAGCGGAGGTTCGCTGTACTATGCGGAAAACCGCAGTGCAGTGCCGTTTACGGGCAGTTCAGAGCCGCGCATTAAAGCCATGTGCGGCATACTCGACCGGCTGAATGAAGTGACCGCCGCGCAGAAGAAAGGGTGTTCCGACGATGAGCTGAAAATGCTCCAAAGCCGCCTGAATAACGCATACGACGGCTTTGTAAAGAAATACGGACACCTCAACGGGCGCACAAATATCAGCGCATTTGCAGACGATATCCGCGCGCCGCGGCTGACCTCTATCGAAAATGTCGAGGAACTCCCGGACGGGAAACAGCGGTTTACCAAAGCGGATATCTTCACTCAGCGGACGATAAACGTTGACCGCGTTCCGGCGCACGTTGACACCGCCCTCGAAGCGCTCCACCTCTCGATAAATCTGAAGCAGACGGTAGACCTGGAGTACATTTCACAGCTCTGCGGAAAGGATAAGGACGCGGTAATTTCGGAACTTGGCGAGCATATCTACTGCAATCCGGCGAAGAACACCGGCGGCAGATATTCCGGCTGGGAAACAGCAGAGGAATACCTCTCCGGACACGTCCGCAGTAAGCTGGCTCTGGCTCAGGAAGCCGCCAAAACCGACCCGGATTATGAGCGCAACGCTGCCGCACTTCTGGATAATCAGCCGCCGAGAATAGGGATCGAAGATATCGGCTTCCGCATAGGAACTATCTACATCGAGCCGGAAATGTTCCAGGACTTCGTGTACGAAACGTTCCAGACGCCGGAATGGCAGAGGCACCGTCCCAATATGCACGGCTATTCAAAGGAGATAACCGTTAATTATTCGCCTGAGATGAACCAATGGAAAGTTACCAATTCAAGCGGAATGTCGGACGTGCTTTCCACTGAAACCTACGGCACAAAACGGCTCAACGCATACGAGCTGACGGAGCTTCTGCTGAACCAGAAGCGCGCTGTCGTGAATGATTACCGGGAGCTTCCAGACGGCAGAACTGAAAGGGTATTTAACGCAAAGGAAACCATTCTTGCGCGTGAATGCCAGGACAAAATCGAACAGGCGTTCCACGATTGGGTAATGGCGGATAAAGACCGGATTCAAATTATCGAGGATCGCTTCAATGCGCTGTTCAACAACATCAAGCCGAGGACTTACAACGGGGATTATATCACGATTCCCGGCATGAATCCGAACCTTACCCTGCGTCCTCACCAGAAGAACGTTATCGCGCGAATTGCCGCCACCGGAACCTGCATGATGGCGCACGAAGTCGGCGCAGGAAAGACGGCGGCGATGGGCGCGGCGGGAATGTACCTCAAATCAATAGGAGCCTGCACCAAGCCGATGTACGTTGTGCCGAATGCAGTCGTGGCGCAGTTTGGCGAGGAATTACAGCGGTTCTTCCCGGAAGCAAAAATACTTGTAGCCACGTCCAAAGACATGTAAAAATCACAGCGGCGGCGGTTTCTCTCAAAGATATCCGTCGGGAATTTCGACGCGATAGTAATTCCGCAGTCGCAGTTCGAAAAAATGCCGCTGTCCCTTGAACGTCAGGAGGCGATGTATGATGAGAAGCTGACCGAAATCTCCAATGCGATACAGGCGGCGAAAGCCGATAAGGGCGAGCGTTTCACCGTCAAGGCTCTGGAGCGCCAGCGCAAGCAGATCGAGAAGAAAATCGAGAAAATGCGCGCCGCATTCAAGAAAGACGATTTCATCACATTCGAAGAACTCGGGTGTGATTTTCTTTTTGTGGACGAAGCGCATAACTACAAGAACCTCGCCGTTTTCTCCAAGATGAACAACGTCGCCGGAGTGAACGCGAATGCAAATTCACAGAAAGCTTTCGACATGGAGATGAAGTGCCGCTATTTGCAGGAGCTTCATAACGGCGGCGGTGTGGTTTTCGCCACTGGAACGCCAATCAGCAACTCCATAACCGAGCTGTTTGTGTGGCAGTATCTCCTCCAGAAGCAGACGCTGGACGATATGAATATCGGCTACTTTGACAACTGGGCTTCCGTTTTCGGCGTGATTACCCAGTCTATCGAGGTCAAGCCCAGCGGTGACGGGTTCCGTCCGCGGACGAGATTTTCTAATTTCGTCAATCTGAATGAGCTTTGCAATCTGTTCGGCGAGGTGTTCGATATCGCCAAAACTGCGGATATGAACCTCAAACTGCCGGCAATCCAGAACGGAAAGCCGGAGATGATAATCTGCGAAAAGTCCCCGGAGCAGGAATTGCAGACTGATGAGGGAATCGAGCGCGCCCGGAGGATCGAGGCGAAAATGGTACAGCCGGACGAGGATAATATGCTTGCCGTCTGCACCTACATGACCAAAGTCGCGCTGGACGCACGAATTATTGACCCGGAAGCCGAGGAATATGACGGCGGTAAGGTCGCTCTCTGCGCTGAAAAGATAATCGAGATAAACAAGGCGAATCCCGGCACGGCGCAGGCTGTTTTCTGCGACACGAATACGCCTAAAAAAGACGCATTCTCGGTATATCAGGCGCTTAGGGAAAGGCTGGTGAGGTCGGGCGAATTTGCCGAAAATGAAATAGCTTTCGTTCATGACGCCGCAAACGACAAACAGCGCCTTGCCATGTTTGAAAAGGTGAATAATGCCGAAATAAAAATCATTATCGGCTCGACCGGAAAGCTTGGAACAGGCGTTAATATTCAGCGGAAGCTCTCTGCCCTGCACCACCTTGACGCACCATACCGTCCCTCTGACATAGAACAGCGCAACGGCCGCGGAATACGCCAGGGCAACGAAAATTCCGAGGTCTACATCGGGTACTACTCCACGAAAGGTACCTTCGATAATTATCGCTGGCAGATTCTTGAGAAGAAACAGCAGATAATCTCGCAGATAATGTCCGGCAAGCCAGCCGCGCGAACCTGCGAGGACATTGACGACACCGCGTTGACGTTCGCTGAAATGAAAGCCGCAACGACCGGCAATCCCCTGATAGCCGAGAAAATGACGGTGGACAACGAGGTGAACCGTCTGAAATTATTGCAGGCGAATTATTATCAGCAGCAGCGCTCATTCGAGTACGATATCAGCAATAGATATCCGGATTTGATTTCCCGAAAAGAAAAAATGATCGAGTGGACGAAAAAGGATATTGAGCTGATTTCCGCAGCACCGCCGATAACGGAAGATAACTTCCGCATGACGCTTGGCGGCAGAACTTTTGTTGAGCGCTCCAAAGCCGGCGACGAGCTGGCGGCGCTGGTCACAAAATACATGATGTCCGACGATTATCAGGAGTACAAATCCAGAGCAGTCGGCGAGCTGAACGATTTCAAAATCGTGCTTATGCACCGGGGCGCTCTGGTGTCGCTGTCGCTAAAGGCGAACGGGCATTACACCTGCGATTACTCGATGAGCGGACTTGGCGGCGTGACAAGGCTGTGTAATCTGTACGAGCGCATTCCGGAGCAGATTCACGGGCTTACCGCCGAGCTTGAACAGGCTAAAAAGCAGCTTGCAAACGCAAAGGAACAGTACGGAAAGCCGTTCCAGTATGAGGAACAGCTCCGTGCCGGCCTGGAACGCCAGGCTCAGATAAATGCCGAACTGGAGGTTGCCGACAAACCGCATGATGAAACGGTCATGAGCGATTATTCCGACGACGAAAACGAAGAAATGGAGATGTGATTATGAGCATTGAATTCTGCATAAATCAGTACGATGAGGAACGCTGCTATTCTAACGGCACTATTGACTTGAAGTCATTCCTCACCGCCTTGTATTCAGACAAACACCCCTACGGCGCACTCATGAATCTTGACGGAAACAAACGGATCGAACTTGCCGACTATGCTTACGATGAGCAGAGTGGCAAGGAAACATACGATATCGACTTTGACAGGGACACAATAACACGTCACGAAAAAGGAAAGCAGTTCAAGCTGAACGAGATGAGCATAATCCCGCTTGGCGCGGCGTATTCGCTTATGAGATTTCATGGTGCTGGCGTTCCGGCGGCTGTTTCTGACTGCGAATATGATGAGTATAATGATATGTCCGGACTATTTGGAAACCGCGATTCTGAAATCAAGGACCGCGGTTTTGTTATATATAGCAACGATGAGTATTTCGAGGCGTATTTAAATTACCTGAAGAATACCGGTGGCTATCAGTTTATTCGTTTTGCAAACGTCAGTGGGTCACAGTACATTGCTTTCAGCCAGCGCGGTTTTGACAATATCAAGTCTTTTCTGATGCAGAAACTCCAGACAAAGCGTGAGGAAGCTGACCGCCTGGAAGCAGAAATCAACGAAGCATTCAGCGCTGCGGAGCCGACCGAAATTCCTAAAGATGAAAAATCAGAACTTTCAGACCTTATAGAGAAACTCGGTTTACAAAGCCACTCATACACTTTCAGCGTTGTTTCTCTGGACTCGGAGATTTACGTTACCGGAGCGTATGTAGAGAGCGCTGACGAGCTTGATGAGCTTGGAATCCTCGGTCAGTTTGACGAGGATTTCGCCCATGGCGATACTGTCCATGCTGAGATAAGTTATTATATCATCGGGCAGTCGGACGCTGATTCCGAAAGGCTCCCGGACGAATTCTGCGGCGACATCATGTCGCACCTCAATACAGCAATCGAATATGCAGATCAACTTGAAGAACGGGCTGTCATGGTTGATTTCAATGATTATGAGATGGAGGTTTAAAAGATGAGCAACTTGACGCCAAGAACAGTTGACGGTGGCTTTACCGTGATTGATTCAGTGCGCCTTAGTAATAAGACAGAAATAGTCATGGGACGCCGCGAAAGTTCCTATGGAATCAATTACGCAACATGGGAGTGCTCAGGCGGCGACAATTATTACTGGGGACATTATGACATAAGTACCGAACAGCAGGCGCGGCTTGATATGTTTGAACGTGCCGCTGAGAGAATGAGTCAGATTCTCCCGGAACAGTATTCCCAGTCTGAAGCTGAATCAGAAAATTCTGACGAAGACGAATGTGAAATGTGATATAATTATTGCGGTTCGATTTTATCGAGCCGCATATATGTAGACTGAAAGGTAACTACTTGATGTCTGCTCCACAGGTGCCTCACCGTGAGGCAGTAATTTGTTTCTGAATTGACCTTGACAAACAGCATTATTCGAAGTAAAATATAGATAGTACATCACTTAACACAAGGAGGGCTAACCAATGTTGACAGACAATCCGTATGATTCCTCAAGAAATAATCTGCCCCTTATGAGGTATCAGATTACCCAGACACATGAAGTCCTGAAGGAGTTTGTATCGCATATTAGCGGTTTTGTTACAAGGAACTATGTGTACACGGATAAGGAAATTCCCGAAAAAATAAAAAGGCTGGAGGACGAAGCACAGGAAATCAAGAGAAGCTTCTCGCTTTCAGACACCCGTGAGATACTGAACAAACACGAAGCACGACTTGTTGAAATCGACAGTATCATAAAGGACGCTACACCGCTGCCGCACAGATAACACTGCGCATAAGAATAGTACAGGGACAAGTGAATTTCATTTGTCCTTTTTCTTTTTCGGAGGATTTATGAAAGATTATTCAGAATATTCTGTTGAGGACTTTAACAGAGCTTTTATGAGGTTTTATGAAGCTCTCACATACGGAAAGCAGCCGGTCAAATCACCGACTGCTTTTTTATTAGGAGGTCAGGGAGGATCCGGAAAATCATCAATACATGAGTACCTGTCCTCTGAAATCGGTAATATCGTTTCGATTGACGGCGACCTGTTCCGCCGCGAACACCCTAACTATGAAATGATCCAGAAGATTTACGGGAAAGACGCTGCAAACATCACCCAGTCCTTTGCGAACAACATTACAAATGCAATGATCGAAAAGCTCAGCGATGAAGGATACAACCTTGTGATTGAGGGAACCTGCCGCCGCGCTGATGTTCCACTGAAAACCTGCGGCGATCTCAAAGAAAAGGGATACCGTGTTGAGCTGGCGATAATGTGCGCCGATAAGGAAGAAGCATGGCAGAGTACGCTCGACCGTGCTGAGAAAATGCGGGAGCTGGGGCTTACTCCTAGAGAAGTACCGAAAGAAAAATATCAGGAAACGATAATTGCTCTCCCCGGCAATGTGTCTATTTTGTACCAGTCCGGTGCATTCGATGATATAACGCTCTTTAATCGTCAGCTTGAGGAATTATACAAATTCAGCCGGACACCTGAACATGATCCGGCTGATATTTTTTACCATTGTCTGCACAGCAGATCTGATGAACTTTATCGTCCACGCAGCAGCAATCCTATGGCTGTTCTGCTTTATGCAAACAGCCTAGACGAAGCCAGGGCTTATCTTGAGCACAACTTCTATGAACTTACGGAGGGCAAGCAGCTTGACGAAGGCTTCTTCCAATTCAGCTGCTCGTCTGCCGGACGTCCGCTTCCGGATATAGAGGTGTATGATGTTTCTGCTCCGGAAAACGAAGATGACGAAGAAGAGGAACCGGAATGCGAAATGTAAACCGCCTGACTCATCGTGAGGCACATATTCTTTTGATTGGCATTTTCTTTCTTTCGTTTGTTTTTGTTCATAAATTCATGTTCCTTTCGTGAGGTGTTCGTATGGATATTCTATCTGATGTTTTCATTTGCGGCATTCAAACCCTTCTGATAACAATAATATGCACAATATTTGAATTATCAAGGTTTGAGTTAACCACAAAACAACTACTGCTAATTTTTCTTATCTATTATCTAAATGTTGGATTAATTGTTTTCGCCTTATTTTTGCCTATGCTTGATTGGAATATTTGTGCTGAAACAATGCATGAACTTTATATGCAATATGGATCCACATTACTCCTATCTTCGATATCAATTTATTTATTAGTGGTTGTATGCTTGATATTTTTTTCATGCAAGATTTTAGTTAAAATAAGGGGAAAAGATTAAATTGACACATTGTTCAAGAATATTGTACCACAAAACGAAAGGGATGTCAATATGTTTGGAAATTTTATTGCCCAGAAGAGGAAAGAATTAGGATTGTCGTTAGCCAAACTGGCAAAGTTGTCTGGACACCCGGTTTCCTCATTGCATGGTATCGAAAACGGAGATAACCAGAATCCTCGCTTTGAAATCATCATCGACATATGCCAGGTTCTTGGTGTAAGCCTTGACGAAATGAAAGCAGCTTTCTTGGAAGATCGAAACAAACACGATTGAGCATAGGTGCCTCACGGTGAGACACCGACTATGACTATGAAAGGACGATACATATGGCACAGTACAAGTACTCCAGAGATGATTATTACCGTCTGACCAATGCACCATGCATTGATGTGGCTCTTGCGCTCGGTATGGAAATAAACGAAAGAGCCAGCGACCAGAAAGCTTGGAAAATGAAAGACGAACAGGGACTGTGCATTTACCGCGAGGGCAACAACTGGTATAGGTTCTCGGACGGGAAGCACGGATTTCCGATCGACCTGGTAATAGATAAGCTGGGCTGCAGCAGAGAGCAGGCGCTTGACTTCATCGCCAAGAACGTTGTGAACGGAGTGTCAGAACAGGTTCGTCTTGACCATAAAGCGCCTGCAAAGGTAAAGAAAGAATTACCGAAAGAAAAAAATTTTACTGTACCTGACCATGATGTTAAGCCAAGTCGGGTAATGGCATACCTTATAAAGACAAGAGGCATTGATCCGGAAATCGTCAAGGGTATGCTGCAGCGCAAGATGATTGCTGAGGACAGCGCGCATCACAACTGCCTTTTCTTCGGGCGTGATGAAAAAGGTAACATCCGCTCCTGCGCTCAGAGAGGTACGACACAGGTTCAATTTCGCGGCGAGGTATCCGGCGGAGATAAGGCATACACCTTTGCAATGAACGGAAAGAGTAACGTTCTGAGGCTCTTTGAAAGTCCCATTGACGCAATGTCCCACGCTACCTTTTCAAAGCTGCTAGGTAAGGATTGGACAGCAGACCACCGTCTGAGCACTAACGGCTGCGGAAGCTATGAAAGCATAAAGAAATACATGGACAACCACCCCGAAATATCATCGGTGTGGTTTTCTTTTGACAACGATGAAGGCGGACGTAATGGCGCAGCAGCTTCTAAGGAAAAGCTCCTGCACGATTTTCCTGATCGCCAGCTCAAAGTTCATATATGTTATCCGACTCACGGGAAGGACTGGAACGAGGATCTCCAGCAGTTCCGGCAGGTTGAGCCCGAAGGAATGAGTGTTCGTGAATATGTCAGCAGCAACAGCAACTCGTATTTCTCGTATCATGGCTTTCATTTTCAGCCGGTTGGAATTCTTCCTCCCGGAAACACTCTGAGTGACATTGCACAGGATATATCCTCGCTTCCCGAAATGGGCTATAACGATGAATTTTCATATGCGGATTTTATCAGAGCAAACACTACCGGTAAGAACGCTGATATTTTCCGCTGCATCGAATCCAATCAGCTCTGTCTTCCCGGAGAAAATGAACTCTACGCCTATACCGGAGAATATCTTTCAACGTTTCACGTTCAAACCGCACAGGAGGAACAGCCGGACGATGATGAATGTGAAATGGAGATAGGATGAACTGTTAGTTTGTTGACATGACAATTATAATGGAAAGGAATTCACAATGGAAATTTACAAGAACAATCTTGAGTACGCCAAAAAGAATGGTGAGCGCGAACAGTATCTTCAGAACCTGGAGTTGTGTGATAAATGTGGGGCATTTATACGTCATTCTATTGCCGTAAATTTCAATTTCACCACTAAATACCTTGACGTCAAGACAATCACCGCAGAAGTTACCGAAAAATATGGCTTTGAGCGAACAATGCTTATGCTTGCGCTCCGAGTTGATAGCCTTAAAAATGACGGGCGCGTTGATATCGCTAATAAGGAATGGGCAATAAAATTTCTCGTTAATTATCCCAATGCAGAGGAACTCAGAAAAATTGCTGACCGAGTATTTGAAAATGCTCACCCTGCTCTTCTTGATAGTGTAGCGGAAGAGGTTAGATTCACTTTCATGGAAATGAACAGGAGTAAAGAACGCGAGGTCGAAGGCTACCGCATAATTCAGACGGTTAAAACCCCTTACGCTGAATTCCTCCTCGGTCAGAACAAGAATATGCCGAGCTATTATGCTACATGGTACAACGGCAATCATGACGGCGGTCTATCAACGATACAGGGGCACTATTTCACATCAAACGATTCACAAAGCAATCTTCTTTCCGCATACCACGATCTGTATTCCCGTGCACTCTCTGATGTAAATCAGCACACCCGCTTTGAAGAGCCTACGCCGAAAATAGGCTCGATCATCCGAACCGTCAACGGTCAAAATATGCAATTTGAACTGACCGACGAGGAATGTAACGGAATCTGGAATATGGTCGAGCAGCAGAATGTCGAGAGTCACTTTAAAGAACTGCTTAGCGAACGCGGCGTTCTTCCGGATTGGTCAGGCATGGAAAGCATAATCACGGATATGGCTGAAAAGTATCGGGATGATTTCGGGTACGGCTATGATGAAGATATGCAAGGATACATAGATGATCACGAAGATGAAATCAAAGAAATTACAGATAAATATCTGTATGGCGATATCTATGTTGACAAGGGCAATATTTCCGACTTTACCGGAAGAATAATGATTGTTCGCCCCGAACACATCAACTCCCGTGACGTTATTCCGGAGAATCAGCTTTTCCTTGCGCAGGAGGGACCTGGCTGCAACCCCGATGATTACGGAAGCGAGATAAACGGAATATTCCTTTACGAACGTAAAGAAGCATCCCTCACAAATGATTGTTTCCTCGGTGCAATGCGTGAGGAACACATACCTGAATGGGCAAATGAAGCTCGTGAAGATATCGCTGAGGAAAGCAGCGATGAAGAAGCTGATGATGAATACGAACCGGAAATGTAGTATGCCGGTGCCTCACCGTGATGCACCATAATCCAGCAGAATGAGTGCCTCACAGTGAGGCAGCGCCGAAAAAATTCTTTTTTCGGTAATCGCGCCGCCGCAGGCGGCGTCCGCACTCCGTGCGGCAGGAATAGTGCGGTGTACCGCACTACTTAACAGCGCAACGCCAAAGGCGTTGCCGGTGGTGTACCGTGAAATCTGTAACACTCACTTTAGTGTCACCCAAAATATGGTATTACGAAAGGAAATAAAATGGCAAGAAGAAATCCAGAACGCTCGGTTGTCCTCCCACAGGACATGGCGGAAGCACTTGATGTGTATTCGTCCAAGAAAAGGATAACTACATCTCAGGCAATCAGGCAGTTTATCGAAAAGGGATTATCCATCGAAAGCTATGAGCAACACCAGACTGAAATCCGAAAATACATTCGCGAGGAAATCGAAACCGTCCTGCCGATAGTAATAAAGCCGTATATGGAACGACTGATAAAAATGCAGGCAGTTGCCACTAGGGTATCGTCCGCAGCGTTACAGTGTAATGTGGCAGTCCTCGCCGAGAACTACATTGACCAGGCTACCCCAGAAGAAATACTCGCCAACGCACTCCGACAGTCTTGCCGCATAACCCGAACTAAACCAAAGTCTGACGCCGAGTATCTCGCAGAAGCTCATGAATGGCTAAATGCTGATTTGGATACCCCGAGTGATAAATAAAATGAACAGGTGCATCACGGTGAGGCACCTAAACAAAAATTATTGAAAGAGTGAAGAAATAAATATGTATTCAGGTAAAAAACGAAAAGAATCCAAAATGTATGCATGGTGTCAAAAATACGAGGAGCTTTATTTTGATTCTTTAGATATCAAAATCAAAGACATCCCTCCTCAAATTCGGGTATTCAGCTCGTGCATTTATTTAGAAGCTTTTAAGAGAATCAAAACTATACCTGAATTCAATCAGCTTATTGAGCTGTTGGAAAACGATATTCTATCTTTTCCTCATGCACGTTCTGTACGACGTTTACTTTTGATTCATTTAACTGCATACACACGATATTATCCATGCATAAAAGATTAGTCATGGATTCCTACTAATAAACAGGCTGCTGCATCACGGTGAGGCACCTAATAATGCTGAAAGGAACAAAACTATATGGCTGTTAATCTCACAAAACCTTTTCAGGGGCGTGAATACACCCCTGTCCACCTGATGGATGAAGAAGATAGTATTCAGCGCAGCTCACTTACTGCTTCGTCTGAAAAATTGCCTAGCTACACTCCCGAACACATAGCTTACGAACCTCCTGCTCCGAATCAAGCGGCTGACATCGATGTAGCTGTCGTTCATGCTGAAAATGCTCCCGCTGTCGTTGCAAAGCCAGACCTCAACATTTGCATGACCGAACTGCTTGAGGGAATAGAAAATGCGGACGCCGATACGCGAGAAAAGTTCATGAACGAATTTCTGAAAGCTGCCAAAAAGAAAAAAAGGTCTATGAAAAGACATGAATTTGCACCTTCAAAAGACATAGTTTATATTTTTCTGATTGGTCTGGGATTTGCAGCCTTTGCAACTTTGGGGAATTTTCTTCCTACAATCATAGAATCGCTTACAAATGAATCAGAAGTAGGAATAGAGCTATATTCTACTCTTATTGAAATAGCAAATTACCTTCGCCCAGTTGCATTTCTTGTAGGTTCCTTTGGAACGCTGACAACATATTTTTATCTTTTTCGCAAAATATTGTTCCCTTTTAACTAACCCGGAAAAGGTAGCTCTTTGACCGCATCGGTAGCCTGCTGCGGTCTATGTTTAGATGCCTCACCGTGAGGCACCTAATGAAAGTGAGATGATATCATGCCAAAGATAATTTACAAGCAACAACACGTTGGTGATAACGGGCGCAAATTCTCTGCGTCACGCAACTCGCATTATGTCAAGTATATCGGTGAGCGTGAGCACGTCCTAAAAACATCTCACGAAACCAATCTTGTTAAATACATGGGTGAACGTGAGCACGCTGCTAAGTTTGATAATGCTGACCATACCATTGATTATGACATTACTGGAAAGCACGCTGCTGACAACATGGCTGAATATAATAACGGACTTTTTGGATATATAAACGGGAAGTTCTCGGACAAGTACAGTACGTCTGAAATGCAGAAATACGTCCGCAAAATATCCACACCACATCGCAATGTGTTTCACAGTGTGTTCTCCTTTACTCCCGAAAGTGCAGTTGAAGCCGGCTTAAACACTCTGGACGATTGGGAAAACTGGGTAAAATATCACATTAGTGATATTGCCAACTGCATGAATATGAAAATTGAAAACATTGAATATCTTGCCGCAGTCCACCTTAAAGAGGGACAGCCTCATGTACATATCATATGGTGGGATAAACAGCAGCAGGTTCTTATAAACAAAGTTGATCCTATAGTATGTGACAATATACGGATAGCTGCAATAAAAAGCACATATCACGATCAGTTCGTTGCACTCCATAATAATGAAGATAAGCTGATAAGGAAACTTCGAAGCGACATAGCCGATTACGCTGCTAGTTCACTTGCTGAAATTCCATCAGATGTTTACTCGCGAAAAATTATCGCTGGGATAGAGCATATCCACGACATAATTCCTAAAAAGGGACGCACTGCATATAAATATATGCCAGCCGAAGTCAAGAAAGAGATTGATATATTATCCCATTTCATCATAGATAACAATCCCGATTTCAGGTCAACCTATGAAGAAATATGCGAGCTTCGTCGGTTGTATAACGAAATGCTTCATAGCGATGAAACCAATTACGGCAAGCTGCAATTAGCTACATTCATGGGTAAAATCAATGACGAAATCGAAAGCTCCATCGGTAACGCAATATTAAAGCTAATAATGAAAGAGCAGAAAGCCGGACACTGGAACACTTCGGCTGATAACTCGTTCCAGGCTCACAATGATACAGAGCTGCCTCACGATGAGGCACCTCCGTTTTTCAATGATAAGCCTGATTCAGACCAGAACATTGATAGAAACGCTACGCCTGGTCCCAATAATGACCTGCCTCACGATGAGGCACCTGTATCACGAAAGCTGTATATCAGCTCATTTGCAATAAGAGAAGCCAGAAATGCTGTAAAGGATAAGGATTACGACAGAGCACTGGAATTATTCTCCAAAGAAGCCGACAAAGGAAATATCCTTGCCAAGTATGAAATTGCAGACCTCTGCCGCAGAAATCTGTGTCAGGGTAACGCTTTTGAAATCTACCGTGAAGCACTGAACGGCTTTCTGGAGATTGAACCGCGAACCAGCCAAAAGGCATATGTTCACTACCGGATAGGCAGAATGTTTTATGACGGCTATGGAACGGATATAGATTACGAAGAAGCATTCAAGTGGCTGAAAAAAGCCGCCGACGAAGGTAATCATCTTTCGGAATTTATAGTCGGCAAAATGTTGTGCAATGGAACCGGCACAGGAAGGGACACGGAAGCTGGCACTGAATACTTGACGAGAGCTGCCAACTCCGGGAATGAATACGCACAGAATTATCTTGATTCTCGGACTTCCTGGGAGCAAGGGTGTGTTGTAAAGCTGGTCGGTTCTGTCGGGCGTTTGCTGTCAGAAAATCTGGAAAGCAGCCGTGCTGCAATGGCGGAATGCTCTGCGGCAGTATTCGGTCATGGTGATCTGAGCAAGGAACAGATACGAGAACTTATTCTGAAGAAGCAGGATAAGGAAAACACCGCCGAAATGTGAGGTGTCTCACGGTGAGGCACCAGTTAATGAAAGTGAGTAAACTCTTATGGATTTATATAGCCAGCTTAGCAGAATTGAAGAGCTTCGCCAAAAGCTGTCGAAGCTCAAACCGTTGAACTACGACGAGGAGAAAAGACTTCGTGATGAATTTGCTATTCGGAATACATACAATTCCAATGCACTCGAGGGATGTACACTCACTCTCCAGGAAACTGCTCAGATTTTCAAAGACGACATTGCAATCGCCGGTCATCCTTTGAAAGAACAGCTTGAAGTCATCGGACACAAAGACGCTTTTTATTATATTGTTGAAATGTCGCAGTCGCAATATAATAACAGATTGCTGGATACATTTGAAATCAATATGCTTCACTTTCTTACAGACGACCGATTTAAAACTGGTTTGTTCAGGCGCAATGCCTTAACAGCGGTAGGAAGCACAAGCGCTACATCAAAGCTTTATGATATTGAGCGCCAGATGATGAAGCTGCTCAGTGACTACGGAAAAGCGGATATTGATTTCTTTGGCAGAATGGCACAGTTCCATCTTGGCTTTGAAACGCTCTACCCGTTTGGTAACGGTAACGGGCGAACAGGCAGGCTTGTTCTTAATCTCGAACTGTTAAAAGGCGGCTACCGTCCTGTCGATATAAAATGTACCGATAAGCAAAGATACTGCGAAGCTTTTGATGAGTACCGTAATTCAGGCAGCACTGAAGCAATGAAAGCTCTGCTGGTGGAACATGAACTCACCGAGCTTGAAGAATACGTCACGATCGTCGAGCAGGCGTGAGCTTCACACCAGAAATATAATCACCTGCCTCACCGTGAGGCACCTGTTTGTTTGGAGGACGAAATGATATACTGTTTCAAAAAGCTGCGTGAGTTAAGACTTACACATATCTTTTTTCTTCATTATTCTATCTCGCTGCTTATCGGCGGCGCGGCAATAGCAGGACTGATTCTGCTTGGCGGGGGTTTACAATTTTACTCCGTTGTGGTATTATGTATTATGTATACACAGCCAACTTTCTTTATTCTCAGGCGCATAAAGATGTATGAGGTTAAGCACGAATTGAAATACGGAAATTATAGCGTGTCTGAAAAGTTCGGACTTGCTATTCAATCTTCCATCGTGAAACCTAGCATAGACAAAGATTTCATTATCTATACGGTTGTAATTCTAACAATGATTGCAATGTTCTTCCCTTACAATGGATTGATGATTATATTTGAAAATCAGCTTCTGGGAATTCCTCTTGTCTTGTTAATTGTTCCTGGAATGGCAACCTTAATATCTATCGTAAATAAAATAAAAGGATAAAATATGAGTATAGTTCTCTATGTTGTTTCGTTCCTTTCTGCTTTTTTTGCAGGAGTGGGCATATTATGCTTGGGCTACCTCGTTTGTCACATATATAATGTTACGGATTTTCTGTGCATTTGCAACTGGTTTGGTAAATACATGAAAATCAGCCAGCGGATACGCAACAAAAGTGTGGTTGAGGAAATACACGAAAAATACAGAAATATGCCCATTCGTGAACAAATAGCGGAATATGGTCGCCTTTTTGAAGCAGATTTTAACGAGATTTTTGATAAGCTCCAGCCTGGTATTCATTACAGAGTGACAACGCATTACAAACGCATAATGGAAAGGGCTATAGCTGACGGCAAGATAAAGTTGATCTGCCCGGTCAAGGAACTGAAGAACCGGACGCTCCGGGAGCTGAAGCCGTTGCTGGGCAGAATGGATTACAGACTTGCCAGAAAATGCGTCAAGAAGAATCCACAGGCAATTCGCTGCTGTGACAAATGTAAACGCGTATCGGCTTGCCAATGCAGACGTGGAGGAATTTGTTCCATCATATCCGAAAAAGGATTTGCAAGGTATGACTTTGAAATAGTATGAGGTGTCTCATGGTGAGGCACCTCCAAAGCGATTCAAGATGGTTCATAGAAATAAACCTGCTTTTATTATATTCTATTACTTGACAAACCATCAAAAATTGTTTACAATATGATTATTGAAAGGAGTGATTCCGTGGAATATAAACCAAAGTTTCACATGACAGTCGAGCAGAACATATTTGTGGCGAAGCGTAACATTGTAGATTATATCTGGAAGTCGGCACGCCTTGAGGGCATAAACGTTACTTTTCCACAGACTTATGCTATCATAGAAAAATCAAGAGTCAACGGCGTTGATGTTGAAGACATCTTGAAAATCACCAATCTTAAACACGCATGGCAGTATGTGTTCGACAGTATCGGCAAGCCGATGAATCTGGATTTTCTTTGCAGTCTGCATTCTGAGGTTGCAAGAGATGAAGCGTTAATGTGGGGTAAACTCCGAACAGGTAATGTTTTTATTTCGGGAACCTCTTATGTCCCCCCTATACCTAAAGCTGACGAAGTGCAGTCTGCTATTCAGAGATTGCTAACTATACCCGATCCGACTGAACGAAGCATTGAAATAATGCTTTGGGGAATGAAATCCCAGCTTTTCTGGGACGGCAATAAAAGGAACTCAATGCTTGCGGCAAATAAGATCATGATTGAAAATGGCTGCGGAATAATTTCTGTTCCAAATGAGTGCCTTGAAAAATTCAATGAAATCCTCTGTGACTACTATACTAATGATACCCTTGAACAAGCAAAAGAATTTGTCTATGAACAATGTATCGATGGTATAGATTTCACTGAACAGCAGGACGATGAAGAGGACGAAGATTTCACTCCTGATATGTAATGCTGCCTCACCATGAGTCAGCTCATAAATATGGTGATTCACTTAAAACCCCTGCCTCACGGTGAGGCACCCCTATAAATAAACTCAGGCGCGTTCATAGCAATGCGCCTGTTTTTATTGCCTGAGTGCTGAAAAACAAATTGACATTTTGAATTCGTCAATGTGCACAAAAGGCGTTGTATAGGTTTGTGGAAAGTTTTATACACAAACTAATTGACAAAGGCTTGTTTCTATGATATAATATAATCAAGAAGAAATATAGCCTACACTAAGGAGGATCTAAATATGAAACACACTACACTCAAACTCGTGACCGCTGCCATGATAATCTCTGCAACAGCATTGTTTGTCGGCGGCTGCTCCAACAAGGCGCAGGACATTGACCTCACGCTCATCGGCGGTGACGGACAGGATATTGAAAACAGATACACTGTTGATATCAGATACGATACTGACGAGGCTCCTATCAACAGCGACACGGCTATCGTCATCTCTACCGCGGAACCCGAAGAAATCAGCGAGCCTGATATACCGAAAGAAGAAACCACTACTCCGGAAACCACACCGGCTACAACCAAGGCAACACAGCCGGCTGTCACCATCACGACCGACAAGCCGCAGGTAACTACGCCTGCCCAGACGGTACGCACCGATCTTCCGAAGGTCACAGCAGAACCGCAGTATACAACCGCAGCCACCACTACCACAAAGCCTGCAAAGCAGACTGAGCCGGCTGAAATCAAAACTGATGAGAACGGCTTCCCTGCTAATCCGGAAGTAAATCAATATTTCGTAGACAGTACGGGACAGGAATACATTTACGATAGCATTTTCGGATGGATTAAAGGCAATAATGGCAGCCCTACTGTTGTAGAGTTTCCATCCTTTGAGGTTGAAGGTGGAGATGAGATAATACTTTATTGATGGAGGAATAATTATGAAGCTCGCATGGAAAGACGCATGGGCAGCCATAGAGGATAACGCTAGATACCTTGACGGCGAGGGAAAAAAGTGGTGTGAAGTAATGTGGATGCTTGTAGATAAGCATAACAAAAATGTCTATCACTCTTTCTCTGAAAAGCTGTCGGTGTATTCAAGACTTAACGGTATTGTAAAGCTCTTTTCTGATTTCAGAAACAAGAGCGTTAACTATGATTACTACGAGGATTATTTCCTTGATATCAATATTCGTGACGAGATAGCAAGTTTGCTGCCTGTTAACGTTGAAATTGAACTGTGTAGCGAGTTTGTCCAAAATATTATTTCGGCAGAATGCACAGACTGCATAGCAAGCCTGCTTGGCGACGAACAGGATACTGTAACATTGTACTCAATGCTTATGTATTTCTTAAATGGATATCCCGAATACACGGATGTAGATGAAGAAACTGAAAATGCTGAGCTTAGCGCAGCAGATGAGTTTGATACATGGTTTACTGATTGCCAGAGAAAACATGAGATAACAGACTATTATTGTAATAGTGAGGTTTGCTTTGGCAACGCCGAATTGTATCAGTGGGTAGATGAGATTCTTCAGAGGTAATCCTATATTTCAATATGTGGCGCGCAGAAATGCGCGCCCTTTTCTTTTGCAACAAGGAGGAACTATGAACATTAAAAAGCATATTACGTGTATAATCGCTGCCGTTACGCTTTTTGCATTTACGTCGTCATCGGTGCATGCAGACATAAATCTCGGTAATGATGACGGCACCGATTTTAAGGGAGGAACATCAAATAATTACTGGGGTGTCTACACAGATGGCGGGGTACCCCTGAATGATACAGAGGGCTTGCGTGTTACCGTATATCATGCGGTAACAAATGATAAAGCTTTTAACACTATAGATATTACAGGCAATCCGAATATAGCCGCCGCTTCATCTTTAAGGTATTTTTCTGATGGTGACGAACTTATCCCCAAAACCACTTGGTTAAGCTATGTTAATGGTAAATACAACAGCATATCAGAATCGGATATGACAAAGTTCAATAACGCAGTAACCTCACGGTTAAATGGCGGCAACGGTTATAGAGCTGAGTATATCCCCGGACTTGCAGACATAGATATTGTATCTGTGAACAACACCGAAAACCTTGAAGCAATACGAACTTTTCTCGGAAAAAAGGAATTCTTAGTACACCTTGTTGATCTTATAGGTGGCGGTCTTACTTACGAGGACATCGCCCAGGGCAAATACAAAATTGCCTTTGAGCCGGTTGCATATTTCCGCTACAACGGTCAGAACTGGGCGATGAGCGCGACAGAATGCGGTTTGTTGAACAAATACATGAAGAACTATTTTACCGCAGGCTGGAACAGCACAAATAATCTCCGCGCCCTGCTCGGACCTCTGACGCACTCAAATCTGCCACGTTCTGCATTTCTGGAAAACAAAGATCTCGGAATCCCAGTTTATTCACCTTCCAGCAGCGATTATTACAATGGAAACTCCAGTTATAACAGCGACACCTGCATAATCCGCTGCATGGGTATCGGCGTACTGAGTGCAGAGGAACCGCCGGACGACGATATAGGCGAGGAGAGTACAAGCTCAGCTGAATACCACACCGATACGGACGTATACACTTCTTTCTATGCAATCAATGTGGGTGATGTGCCATTTATAGGCGAATCCTCTTTCAGCATTTACGACAGCGGTGGCGAAACTCCGAGAAAATATGAGCAGCTAAAAGAAGAAAACAAGAAGCTCATTCATGCCACCGGAAGTCAATCAGGTGTTACGTATTACTATGCATACACTTCGACTGAACTTGAAACAGTATATGCTGATGATGACGAGAAAATAGATGTGTTTATCGACAATCCTGCTTATGTACCAGACGAAGATGGAGAAATGCCATATGTATCGCCATATGTGAGGCTTGGTTCATTCAAGCACGGCGATGAAATGAGATTAAGCAACACATTTAAGGGAACAGTTTCATATAAAATAAAAACTACGTCTGGTTCAACAATAAAATCCGGCACAGTAAACATTACCTGTCCCGCCGGCGGTGAGGAAGCTATGGGTTGGATAAAGTGGCACACTCCCAGACGAGAACAATCTGTAGTGATAACACTTGAATCTAAACGCGATACGCTGATACTTCTTGATGAGAACGGCGATCAGTGTGAAAAGCTGATCATCAATGCGGATATCGCAAAGGTAAAGGAATCGACGCCGCCCGATCCTCAGGTTTCTGATACCCGTCCGTCGTGGCAGAAAATATATTCGCAGTCCTCGGTGCAGGATCGCATTTCAGAATATGTTTCCAACAACAGTTTACAGGAGCTTAGCTGGTACACTTGGTCAATAGGCGCAAGCTGGACACAGCACTGGGACTGGACCGACAAGAGAGTCAGTGTTATAACGGGCGGAATGACAGATCCGTCAAGCGATACACCTTACTGGGATGCTGAGACCAAAACTGAAGATATTACTTTTACGTCTTGGGGTGTAGACAACCACTACTTTGCGTCTGCGACTGCCGAGAGAATGTCGGGCAAGTTCTATACCGGTGCGGTGCTTATATCTAAAGCTGACCTTCAGCTTGAAAAAGTAACTTATTCGGTATCCATGTCGGCTGAGGCAACGATATCTCCGTCAGACTACTGCAAGACCGCTACATACAGCGAATCCAACGGTAAGTATACCATGAAATCCGGCTATGGAATTCAAATAAACGTTGATACACACCTCTCCGGGGATACACAGTACTGCACCGGAAGCCAGACAGCAAACGTTCTGTTCCCGGAGTTTAATTACAACCGCCACAATACTACGCTTTACAATCGCCTGCTTGAAAAGGTCAACGGCAGCTTCGTATTCAAGAAGAACAAATACTCGACCTACAATGACCGAGTGCACTTCACACCGATATGGTTCCCGGACAAGAAAAACTATACCGTATATGTTGAGGTGTTCGACGTGTGGTGTCCTGCGGGTCAGCTCTCCGTAAGACTAACCGATCAGATTTACATCAAGGGCAATGTTTACGATGATTGGCACATTGCGCCGGTAAAGCCTTGATTTTTCTTTTCGGATTTATTACTGTCTCACGGTGAGGCACCCCAAAACTGAATAACTAAAGGCACAGTGTAATTTGATTATGCTGTGCCTTTTTGTATCTAAAGGAGGATTTTATGAACGTAAACCATGGCATAACCGATACCGGTAAGCTGAAAACAATTGAAATCGACAAGTACGAACCCATTCCGGATAAGCCCGGATATTGCCGCGCAGTTGGTCAGGCAAGTAAGCAGGAGATATTCGATCAGCTGAAAGACCACCTCGAATATGTCGGAATGCTCCCTGATGAGTATTTCATGATTTCAACGCAGCCGCCCGAAATCATTCCGGAAAACTGGCGTGATTTCACCTGCAACGTTTCATACGGCGGAAGCGAAGGAATATATCTCGATATCTCCCTCAATACCGCAAGTGGCTCTCAGAGCTTCATCACCGGAAAAACCCTCAGCGAAGATGTTGAGAGTTTCCTGAATATGTCCCGTGCCGCTGCCGAGTGCAACCTCATGCTCAACGGAAACGGAAGCGTTAAGGCGTTGCCGCGTGATATCGCAGAATATCTTGAATACATGAGCGAAATCGAGGACAAGGATTACTCAATCGAAGATACCGACGAAATGGAACGGTGAAAGGTGGTTCAAAAATGATAACCAAAGGGAATGTTTCGACATTCAGCTTTTACGTCAGGGCGTTTGATACCAAAAACAGTTACAGGAATTACGGGGAGCCTGCTACTCAGCTCTCGCTTGAACAGGCAAAAGAAGAGTTTGCCAAGCGCTGTGCTCAGAACCCTTTGAGCGTAAATACGATGCTTGGTGTAGAGTATTTCACCAAGAACGCAGAACTCAACAAGCACGGAGTGGGGGCTGTTGATCTGCTCCAGTGCATTAACGGTCATCTGAATCTGTCCGAGGATTATAAACTGGACGAGGTGCTTGCACATGAAACACTTATTTCGGTCAACGCAGTATCTATCCTTAAACGTGAAGCAGACAGATTACAGCGAATCAGCGACAACGCAACTGCAAAATGTGCAAAGAAGATAAGCGACAGTATCCGTACCACCTGCGTCAATACGGAAGCCGCAGAGAAGTTCATGAAATCACTTGCCGATGAATATGGCATAGACCGCGTCAAGGATATCGTTGCCAACGAACTGTTCGGCAACAATGAGATTGTCAATGCGGAAATTACTGAATACCTCAGCAGTTCGTTCAGCGGCAAATATGACAGTAGATTTTCTGTTTTCGGTAACTCTGAACAGCTTGAAATGCTTGCCCATGCAGCTCAGCGCGTGGAGGAAAGCCTAACGGAAACAGAATCGAAGCTGCGCAACAGCGGTCTTGTCTATGGCGATAGCAATTCTATCAGAGATAAGTCAGCCGACATCAAGTCTGAGATAGACCATCACAATCGAATTGAGGACGAGGGGCTTGTCCCAGATGATGGGCTGAGCCTATGAAAGAAAAAATACTGCTGGTGTTACTGGTTCTGGTATTGTGCCTGAGCACCTGCCAGACCGAATACTATCCCGCCGCCGGCTACAGTTCAATGTACGGCGGCGATGCTCTTTATGAGTGGAACGTTGATGTAATATCAATATACACTTTTAAAGGCATAAGGCTGTAAGGAGTGTGATAAATTGAAAAATAACAGCATAAAGTACCGAATTCCTGTATGCATTTTTCTTTTCGTTTCCGGTACCATCATATCAGTTCTGTTTTCTAACGCTCTGAATGATATGATAGTGTACGGCAGGCTGACCACACAACTTACGGATCCGGGCGCGCTTATCGGGAATATCTTCACGCAGGATAAACTTGGTCAGTTGTTCCTCCTGCTTGAAGCACTTGTGGTGTTGATATGCATTGTGTATTTTGTCTGTGCAAAACGTACATACCAGGCAGACACATACGCCGTGACAGATAACCTTTCCATCCCTGTCCCGTATGGTCAGGGACAGCACGGCACTACATGGTTCATGTCCGAAAAAGAAAAAAAGGAGGTGTTTGATTATATCAAGATATCCCCTATGAATCCACTCGTTTCAAAACTGGTGGCTTTAGGCAAGGAACGGTATGACGCTATTGAAAATGGCGAAGAATATACCCCTCCGAAATTGGACAAGACACTTTGCAAAAGCGGCGGAATTGTCCTTGCAAGGGAAATGTCCGGGGATACCGAATGCTTGCCGTGCATTACCGATGATATACATACGCTGACAATCGGCGCGACGCGCAGCGGTAAATCCCGCTGTCTTGTATTGCAGTCGATATGCACCATAGCATTAGCCGGCGAAGGACTTGTTGTAAATGACCCCAAAGGCGAGTTATATCATTACACGCACTGTTACCTGGAAAGCCTGGGATACACTGTTCGTGTAGTTGATTTCAATTCCCCACAAAAATCTACTCACTATAATCCGCTTCAGGTAATCATCGATGATGTGAATAAAGGTAATCTTGATGCTGCACAGAGATCTATGTGGGACTTTGTAACATTTCTTGTAGAGAAGAATGACCATACCGAACCAATCTGGACCAACGGCGAGTGTGCCGTCATTGCCGCCGCAGTAATGTGCGTGGTTTATGATAATAAGGACCACCCCGAATACCAAAACCTCACGAACGTATACAACTTCATCGCTAATATGTGCAAGACTGTAAATAAGGTCATGCCGATTGACGCATACATGAACAAGCTGCCGGATAGTCACCCGGCAAAAAGCCTTATGGCGATTGCCAAGATAGCTCCGGACAAAATGGGCGGATCATTCTTTACATCGGCGCTGACCACGCTGCGACTGTATATAACTAACGATATGTATAACATAACTAAAGAGTCTGAGTTTTCCCTTGAGGATATGGGGGCTAAACCAAAGCAGGCTCTTTTTTATTTGCTACCTGACCAGAAAACTACCTATTATCCTATTGTGTCGCTTCTTGTGGCACAGCAGTATGAACAGCTTGTAACCTATGCGAAAACACGAGGAAACCGACTTCCCAACCGTGTGAATTTCATACTTGATGAGTTCGGCAACTTTACTGCTATTCCGGATATCCAGTCAAAAATGACCGTAGGCGGTGGCTATGGAATACGCTGGAACCTGTTCATTCAGGATTTTAATCAGCTCATAGACAAATACGGACAGGAGGTCGCAAAGATCATTCAGTCCAACTGTCATTTCTGGATCTATCTGCATTCGCAGGATAACTCAACGAACAAGGAAATATCCGACAGACTGGGCAAATACACCACATCGACCTATTCTCTGGGCGGAACGACGCAGAAATATGCTGCACCGTCAAGCTCTACCAACATACAGCTTTCTGAACGCAGTCTGCTTTTTCCTGACGAGGTTGCTTTAATCCAGCGACCTTATCAGATAGTTACATCAATTTATAAGCCGGTGGTCATGAAGTCACCGGACATTTCACAATGGATGTTCAATATCATGCTGGGCATGGGCGATAAAGCGCACAACACCAAGCTCATCGATCTTGATGAAAAACTTCGTCCGGAACGTGGTACAGCGTTCACCGAACAAATACTTTGGAAACCCTGGGAGGAAATCTTGCAGACATCTGCTCCCGTGCAGGCTGCCTCGCCAAGATTTTCCGAACCTGGTTTACATAACAAACCACCATACTTCAGAAAGGGGTGAAATAAATGAAAAAGCTCAAAAGGTTCATCTCAATGATCATGGCAATGGCGACATCTGCTATGCTGGCTATAACAGCCAATGCAGAAGGCGGCGACCTTGCTTCATCTAAAGCAGTGACTGGTACAAAGGCGCTGCTTGATGATCTCTCCAATGTGCTACTGGTAGTCGCTCCGATTGCTGGTACGGCTTGCGTGATCTATTTTGCTGTGCGTCATGGTGCAGCAGATGAAATGGATCAGAAAAAATGGAAGCAGCGCATTGTTGTTGCTGTCGTTTCCATAGTAGTTGCTGTAGTGGCTTCGGCTCTCATCAAGGTACTCGTAAGCTATTACCAGTAAGGAGAGGTAACATGACCACAGATTACACATCGGGATTTCCACCCTAGCTTTGGTAATTCCTTTCGGCAAAACTTCTTACGGAGGAAACACCATGAATATTTCATGCGAACCCAGGAACATACGCATTTTATCGAGCAATGGTAATCGACTTGCGACTGCAAGCATTACCATTGACGGAGCCTTTGTCGTTCGCAATCTCAGCCTTATGAACGGCTCAAAGGGTATGTTTGTGAATATGCCCCAGCAGAAAGGTGTTGACGATAAGGGAAACACCAAGTATTACGATATTGCTTTTCCGCTTACCGCAGAGCTTAGAACAGCAATATCAGAGGCGGTCATTGGCGCTTACAAAGAACGTCTGAAAGAGCTTCAGACCAATGCGGCGCATGACGATACACATTCCGAAGCCAACACGTCAGCTGAGGATTATGAAGAAGACGACGTGAACGAAAGATTTTAATTTACAGGAGGATTTCTAACATGAAGACAATCAGAAACAAGCTCATTTTCAAGGCGTTCCAGGCAAAGGAAGCAGCAAGAGAAAAGGGACTTATGCTCAAGGCAAGAGTGCTGGACACAACCGGCGAGGGATATGTTGATACTGCTGTCAAGATCATCATCGCCGTTGTAATCGGCGGACTGCTCCTTGCAGGACTGGTCGCACTGTTCAACACAGTGATCATGCCCAGAGTAAACACCGAGGTCAACAGCCTGTTCGATGCTGCTTAATACATCGGCATTCATCGTTGATAGGGGCGCATTACTGCGCCCCTATTTCAGATGAGAAAGGTACATAAATGACTTTTATACTCATCATTCTTATCGGAGCAATTCTATCAGGAATTGTGTCGCTTTTTTTCTCGTCGGAAATGCTTGTAGGTCTGTATGATGTCGTATTCAATAGTGGAATTACAATGCAGACGATAACAGGAGTGGAGTTTTTTGGACTTATAATGCCCATATCATATGGTGTGGGAATAAGCCTTATAATCCTCAAATTCTTGAAGAAAGCCTTTGACATCTATGTTCTCTGGACTGACGGTGATCCTGACGCGGATCCGTTTTTACTGCTGACTAATTTTGTCCGGGCGGTAGGAACTGCGCTGATATTCCAATGGCTCTACGGATTATTTGTCGATATATTCCGCGATATCACGAATACCATCATTGACCGAATCAATTCAAACTGCAATCCGACCGTTGAATGGGTCAATTCCATAACCAGTCTGGGAATAGTTCCTGCAATATGCGGACTGATATTCATTATATGCTACCTGATATTGCTTTTGTCATTCATGGCGCGTGGGGTTGAGATGATGGTCATGCGCATTGGCGTACCGCTTGCCTGCGTGGGACTGCTTGACAACGACAAAGGAGTTTTCCGGGCATATATCAATCAGTTCGTAAAGGCATTCGCGACAACCATAGTGCAGATCATGCTCTGTAAAATCGGTCTTTCCCTAATGCTTAATTCTACCATGATTACGGGACTGAACATATTCTGGGGTATCGCCTGCATGATTGCTGCCATATCTATGCCCAAGATACTCAGAGAATTCCTTGTCCCCACCGGCGGCGATGGACACATTGGCAATACAGTATTCCAGACCGTGCACGTTGCTTCGCTTGCAAAGAGTGTCTTTACCAAGTAGGCGGTGAGTTATGGACACATTAAACACATTGAGCCTGTGTATGCAGGGGATCATTTCAGCCGGACTGATTATGAGAATCATCTTTTGTGCTATCAAGCTCATGCATGAGGAAGATGAAGCTGCCAGGTACAAAAAACGTATCAAAAACTCAGTGGTAATGCTGATAATTGCGCAGCTGATATTCCCGATAAAAGAAATTCTGATATCGTATTTCGGAAACGGTTACTAAGGAGGCACACATGGACGATGACAAGCTATATATTCCGTATGGTCTTTCCATTGACCAGGAATACTTTCCAGGTTTCGGCGGCAGAGAGCTGCGACAGTTCTTTGTCGGAATACTCGGCTCAGGAATAATTGGAGCGCTGCTGCTTATTTTTACCGGGCAGCTCCTTGCAATGATAGTTGCGCTGATGATCGGCGCGGCTGGCACCATGATGGCTGTACGCAAGGATCCGTATACTCGGATATCTGTTGTTGGTCAGATATCTGATATAATACATTTCCACAAGTCCCAGAAGCAATACAAGTACATCTACACTGCGCCGTGGGATATCAAGTGACTGTTTTTTCGCTGGTGGCAATTTATCTTTTCGGAATATCCCGTCAGGATATACGCCGCCACGAAATATCGAACTTCGCCCCGGTAGTACTCATTCTTGCAAGCCCGTTCATAAGCACCACACCAACAGTGGAACGAATAGTAGGCTTGTTTGGACTTTTTCTGCCGCTAATGGCAGTCAACTTTCTCACCAATGGCTTTGGCATGGGAGATGTAAAGCTATGTGCGGCTTTCGGCTGGGTTCTCGGAGCGTTTACCGGATACTGTTCACTTGCCGTTGCACTCACAGTAGCTGTTGTAGTGGGAAAAATCACGAATAACAAATTGCTGCCGCTTGCTCCCTTTTTATCTGGAGCTGGAATGGCAGCAATTATTTTTAGGGAGGTTTTAATTTCATGTTAAAAAACCGCACGCTTATCGGAATTGTTCTGATCGTAGCAGCAATCGGACTTTGCTTCGGCATATCTCCGCTGTTCAATACGATTCTCGCAAGCAAAACAACTATCATCAGGTTGAAGCAGGATATTCCGCAGGGAGTTCAGATCACCGGCTCTATGCTCGAAGCTGTTGAAGTAGGCTCTATGAACCTGCCGGCAGATATGCAGAATGACCCGAAAAAGATAATCGGCAAGTATTCCGTTACTGCTATGTTCGCCGGCGACAGCTTCAACGATAAGAAGCTCTCGGATACAATAGACACCTCAGACAGCCTGCTTCGTCAGCTGAAGCCAAACGAAACTGCTATGTCCGTTACAGTCAAATCTCTTGCAAACGGACTTTCTGGCAAGCTTCAGCAGGGGGACATTATCCAGATCGTTTCCGTTGACGAGGACGATAAGGCGCAGATTTTTGAGGAACTCCAGTATGTTGAGGTCCTCGCTACCACGTCAGACAAAGGTTCCGATAACACTTACAATGATGGCGAAGTTAATGCGAATGCGGAAGACGAGGAGGAGCAGTCCCTCTATGCGACTGTGACTATCATTCTGCAGGACAGAGCACAGGCGCTGAGATTAGCGGAATGCGAAAACACTTCTCTTCATGCAATATTCGTATGCCGCGGCGATGAAGAATACAAGCAGAAGTGCCTTAAAGCACAGCTTGACCTCCTTACTGGCGGCGCTGATGAAACAGCAGAAGCTACATCTGAAGCTGATACCGAGGAAGCTCAGCCGGCGATGAATATTCCCGAAAATAAAAATCAGAATAATGCTCCTGCAGGAAGTGAGGAAGCAGCTCATGGCGCATAAGATTATTGCCGTATACGGAAACTCCGGAAGCTACAAGACAACCACGGCGCTTTCCCTTGCCAGGTATATGGCTTCTAAGGGGACCAACATTATTCTTGTCGGCGCTGACACTACCAAACCGCTTCTTCCTGTTGCAGCTCCTCTTGAGAGTAAGTTCGCCGGCTCTCTGGGCAAGGCTCTTTCTTCCGTCGATTTCGATCGTGATATGATTCTCAAGAATATCTACATGGCAACAGACCATGTCGGAATACTGTCCTACAACATTCGCGAGAATGCCAATACATACGCAGTCGTATCACAGGAGCGTATTGACGATCTGTATATGCAGCTCAGACAGCAGTCTGACACGGACATCATCGTTGACTGCACGTCTGATATTTCACAGAGCAAACTGACGGCAAAGGCTGTAATTACCGCTGATGTGGTTATTGAGCTGCTCACCTGCGATACTAACGGTCTAGTATTTGACGGTTCGCAGGAGCCGATATTGCAGTCAGAACAGTATACATACCGCAAGTTCGTTCGAATGATGTCACTCAGCAGCGTTTTCAAGCAGGACGAAGCCGCCATGAAAAACGCAATGGGACGCATTTCCGGCACGATTCCTTACTGCCCGAAAGCAGCTGAATATCTCAATCAGGGTACACTGCTGACCAAAGGCGTTGATGACCGCACATATAACACGACCATAAAATCGCTTGCGGAAATAATAATGAAGGAGGAATGAACATGGGATTTTCTTTCAAAAATCTTTTCAAAAAGGACAAACCCCAGGAAGACACCGAGCACGTTTCCCTTGAGAAAAGCGCCGAATCAGATTCTGCAAAGACCGAAGCCAGGGCAAAGCACAAAAAGGGTGAAGTGGTAATCGCCGATTCCGGAAATGTCAAGGAAGTATCCAGAGTAATGCTGAAGTTCGATCAGCTCCTCCGGGCAACACAGGAATATATGTCCAAAACATACGGACTTGAACTGTACTCATCTGACAAGCGCGACACCATGAAGCAGCTTATCAAGCAGTATATGAAAGATAATAACTACTACATTGCTGGTGTTACGCTTGCGGACGCTGCTGACCAGCTCTACCGCGAAATGGCGGAATATTCATTTCTGACGCCGCTTCTCGCCCGAAAGGACATTGAGGAAATCAACATTAATGCCTGGGACGACATACAGATTATCCCCTCAAAGGGTAAGCCGTACAAGCTGGAAGAGCATTTCACATCACCGCAGCACGCTCTCGATGTAGTGCGCCGTATGCTTCATAATAACAAGCTGGTATTCGATGCTTCCCGACCGCTTGTCACCGGATTTCTTGACAAGAATATCCGTATCTCTGCCGTGCATTCGCTTGTTGTAGGCGAAGATGTCGGTGTTGCCGTGTCTATCCGTATCGTCAATCCATGCAAGATAACCAAGAAACAGTTCATTGAGAGCGAAATGTGTACAGAGGAAATATACGACTTCCTTGTTATTTCGTTCATACATGGCATTTCTCAGGTATATGCCGGCGCAACGGGTTCCGGAAAAACAACGTTCATGGCTGATATAATGAGCAACTTCCCGGACGACAGACGCCTTATCACCATCGAAAAATCCGTGCGTGAGTTTATGCTCAAGAAATATGATGATAAAGGAAAAGCAATCAACAATGTCGTTCATTTTGTCACTTACGAAAGTGACGATCCGAGCCGCTGCGTAACCATGCGTAACCTGCTCACCAAGTGCCTGACAATGGATCCGGACAGTATATGCGTTGCCGAAATGAAGAACGAGGAAGCATGGGAAGCGCAGGAAGCAGCACGAACCGGACACACGGTACTCACGACAACTCACGCTTCTGGCGTAAAAGGCGTATATCCCCGTCTTGCAACGCTCTGTATGCAGCTTTATGGCGATACTCCGATGAATACTCTCCTGTCATTTGTTACGGAAGCATTCCCGATTGCAGTATTTCTCAAGAAGCTCGATGACGGCAGGCGTCATATCATGGAAGTAGCGGAATGCGTCGGCGTAAATGTGGAAGAGAGCAAAGCCATTACGCGTACACTCTGGAAATACAATGTAAAATCCGAAAAGAAAATAGATGGCAAGATCGTAATCGACGGCGAGTTTGTAAGGGTAAATCCCATATCAAAGGAGCTGCACGACAGAATGCTCGAAAATGGCGTTCCCGAGGATATGCTCAGAAAATATTCGGAGGAGGTGCGTTAATGGATAGAGTAATTTATCTTTTCGGCGCTCTGCTTATGTCCGCCGGCATTGTTATCCTGCTCGGCATAACTCCTGAAATAATAACACAGGACATTATGTCGCTGATGTCACGGCAGCGCAGCTTAAAGTATCGTGTAGCAAAAGCCCAGGGCAAGGTAAAGCAGAACCGGCTTCAGACTGCCATCATGAATATCAAGAATGCGCTTATAGCCACACATTCTGAGAACAAGTTCTCTCTGCTTATTTCTGTTTCCCTTATCGGTATCTGCGCCGGATTCCTGCTGGCGGCTTTGCTTCAGAATCTGCTTCTTATACCCATATTTTCGGGTATATGCGTGATACTGCCGTATGCTTACGTCAATGTACTGCTGTCCAACTACAACCGGCGTATCTCCGAAGAACTGGAAACGGCGCTTTCGATCATCACGACCAACTATGTGTCCAATGATGATATCATCTACGCTGTGGAGCAGTCCATTGACTACATCAATCCGCCGGTTCAGCAGGCTTTCCGGAAGTTCCTCACCCAGACGAAACTCATCAATTCCAATGTGAAGCTGGCTATTGAGCAGCTCAAGGGAGAAATCAATAATGAAATATTCCATGAGTGGTGCGACAGCCTTATTGAGTGCCAGGATAACGTTACGCTGAAGAAAACTCTCCAGCCCATCACTACAAAGCTTTCGAACGTGCGCATTATCAATGCAGAACTTCGGAATATGCTGATGAGCCCGCGCCGCGAACACGTTATGATGGTATTTATTCTGCTGGCAAATTACCCTATTCTGTACTTTCTCAACTCAGACTGGTTCAAGGTGCTTACCGACACCTTTGTCGGACAGGTGGTCAATTCCATTGTCGCAATAGTCGTAATCATAACGGTAATCCTGGCATACAAGTACACTCAGCCCATTCAGTACAAGAGGTGATGTGACATGAGTATATACAATATTGCACTCTACGCAGCAATCGCTGTGATAAGCCTTGTGTTTGCAGGCGGACTGTACTGCTTTGCTCTTATTCTGTTAAAGGTGCCGGCAAAGCGTACAACTAATGCAATCAAGTCTATCGCTTCGAGAAATCGTCCCTCTGCAGCCGGCTTCAAAAATACATACAACGATATTGCGCTGTTTGTATCACGATTCATTCACCTGAACGAATTCAAGAAAAAGGAGCTTACCGACAGCCTGAAAATAGCTAACATAGCTATGTCACCAGAGCTATTCACGGCAAGGGCGCTGGTGAAATCCGCCGGCATAATGCTGCTGTCTGTCCCGTTCTTTTTCTTCCTGCCTATATTCGGGCTGCTGATTATCGCCCTGGGGATTCTTATATACTTTCAGGAAAAGCAGAAAGTCGATTCCTGCATAAAAGAAAAGCGCAGACAAATCGAATTTGATTTGCCCCGGCTTGTATACGCTATATCCCAGGAGATACAGATGACGCACGATGTAATCTCAATCCTGGAACGGCATAAGGACAATTTCTCGCCGTATCTCAATGAGGAAATCGAGATAACAATAGCGGATATGCGGACCGGCAACTACGAAGCCGCAATCACCAGATTTGAGGGACGTATCGGCAGTACCAATTTGTCTGAGGTGTGCCGTGGCTTTATACAGATGATACGTGGTGATGATACGTCGGTATATTGGGAAACTCTCAGTGTTCGGTTTGAGGAATTACAGCGCCAGCACCTCCGCAGCATTGCGCTGAAGATACCGCCAAAAGTTCACCGACTGTCGTTCTTCCTGATGATGTGCATGATGCTGCTCTATGTTGTAGTACTCGGCTGGGAGCTTATCAGCAACATGGGAATTCTGTTCGGATAAGGAGGCAGTAATGAAAAAACTTCTTAAACGGCTCAGCTCCACTCGTGGCGAGGGATATATCGACATCTCTGTTGCCGTATTGGTAGTGATGATATTGCTGGTGGCAGTCATTAAGATCGCACCGGTATTCATCACGAAAATGACGATCAACAACTATGCAAACGAGCTTTGCCGCGAAGCCGAAATAGCCGGCCGTGTTGGTACAGAAACAACTACACGGCTTGACCGCCTTAACGAGTCTCATCCCGACCTCAATCCTACCATTACATGGTCAAAGACAGGCAACATTCAGATTGGAAACACGTTCACGGTGACAGTATCTACTACCTATGATTTCAGCTTTTTCGTTTTCAGTACAACACCGATAACTATTTCAGCTACCGCCGAGGGTACCAGTGAGGTGTTCTGGAAATGATAAAAATACTGAAAAAAAGAATACTCAGCAACAAAGGGTTTTCTTATGTAATTCTCAGCGTTCTGATGGTCGTGATACTGCTCATGGGTGTTGCTATTTTTGAGATAATCAGAATAAACATTCAGGCAGCAGCTGTCCGGGACAAATTTGAAGATGCAATCATTTCTATGTGCGTTGAGAATTACTCCGAGATGTACCAGCCGATTCGTGAGAGCCATGCTTCAAGCTATGCGTTCAACGGAATACGCTGGGAGGAAAGGCACAAAGCCAATGAGCAGTACATTCGAACTTATCTGAACAAAGCTATGGGCGTCGGCGAAATTATGCAGTGCGAGATTGTGTCCATAAGTTTTGATGTAGATTCGCCGAGTGTTGCCCCTGCCGACACAGATACCGCAAAGAAATATGCGGTATCTGGAAGCATTACAATAAAAGTTCCGTATCGTTTTGCCTGGCAGGAGCTTGCTCCAATATCCCTTAAGCTGGACGTAAAGTCACAGTGGAGAGCCCTATTCTAAGAAAGGAGAGCTATATGCAGATAGCAATAGCAGTTATCACCCTTGTACTGTGTGCAGGGGTGCTTTACTGGTTTAGACGCTGCGAGAATAAAAAGCGTAATCGCCGCACTGAAGAGGAGGAAGACGAGCGTGAACGTCTTGCCCAGAAAACTGCCCAGGAATTCGTGAATGCCAAAGACCTCGGGGAGCATTGCCTTTACACGATTGACGGTTACATATTCGCTTATATCAAGATTGAGGGGCTTTGCCTTGAACTGTACAGCAGACAGGAGCAGAAGCGCTTATGCCGTGAACTTTCTGCTTCTCTTTCGGCAATCAAACGTCCCTACAAAAGTGACGCGGTAAGCCGTCCGGTTGATATTTCCGCACCTCTGAACGAATATGAGGAGCTGTATAACGCCGCGACTGGCGGCAGAAAAAAGCTGCTTAAGTTCGACATGGAATCACTGGCTGAAATGGTTGCGACCGGCGAATCCCTGGAGCGACAGCATTATATCGCTATATGGGATACAATTCAACGTTCTGATGAGCGCACTCTGACCCAGGCAGCACAGGACATAGCAAAAAAGTATTCCGACTGTGGGATAAAGGCAGAACTGCTCGACAGGAAAGGGATAGTTCAGCTCTGCAACTTGGTAAACAATCCTGCGTATGTCCACGTCGAAAATGCAAATATTGAGGACGTTATTTCCGTCCTCTCTGCTGGATAAGGAGTATAAACCATGAACAGCGAATTACACATAAAACCTGGCAAGGATCTTGCTCCTCAGATTTATGAATTTTACCGGAATAAAATATGTTTTGGTGATTATAAGCCTGGGGATAAACTGCCGTCATATAAGTCGCTTGCGGAAAAATATGCGGTATCCTATTCTCCCATCAAGACCGCATATCAGTCCCTTGAAAGAGAGGGATATATTCACCTTTCGACAAAAGGCAGCATTGTGATTGAACAGCAAAAAACGGTTAAGGAAAATATAGCTTTCAAACTTGATGAAATACTCCAGACGGCTCTGGATTTTGGCGCAGCAAAGGAAGATATTGTTGAAGCCATAGATTTTATCATGGAAAAATACTGCTGAGAAAGGTCATGGAATGAACAACAAAAAATCAGAAATACAGATATCAGTCAATACTGCGTTACAGGCAAGCATTACGCCGATCGGAATTGATTTCGAAATGAACCGGCTCCGGCTCGGCGAAAACTACTGCTGTATCTTCGCAATCACGGACTATCCCTCAGAGTGCGACTATGGCTGGCTTTCCAAGCTGACCAATATTCCCGGCACGATTGTTTCCATAAACAGCGAACCCATTGATAATGGTGAAGCTGTAAACGAAATCTCTAAGAAAATCCGTATGTATCGTGGACAGGCTGCAAGTACAAAGGATCCTCGCGAACGTCAGCGCTGCCAGAAAGCTGCTGATGACCAGGAAAAGATAATGGCTAAGATGGACCAGAACGGCGAAGTCATGGGAAAGTGGAATACTACTATAATGGTGCTTTCCCGTGACAAAGAGGATTATAACTCCAGGTGCGACCGGGTGAAAAACGTTGCAAGTATACTCGGCTGTAAAATACGCGTTCTCTCCAATCTTCAGTGCGAGGGCTATCAGCAGATTTCCCCCACATATCCGCAGATAAAGCGCATACAGGAAACCTCCTCAAGGTACTTCCCGGTGAGTACGTTCGTAGGAGGTTTTCCTTTTTCCTCCGGCGGATTCAATGACGGCAAGGGATTTTACCTTGGGAAGAACAGCAGCGGCGGTCTGATTTTGCTGGACCTTTGGAAACGTGGTTCTTCAAGGACAAATAGCAACATCACAATCGTGGGAGGATCAGGTTCCGGTAAATCAACGGCGATAAAACACATCATCGCTTCTGAGTACGCCCGCGGCACAAAGATAATCGTCATTGACCCGGAAAGCGAGTACAAGGATATGTGCTATAATCCGCTGTTCGAAGGCAATTGGATCGACGTTGCCGGCGGCAAAGGTGGACTTATCAATCCGCTTCAGATACGTCCGGTACCTCCGGATACAGACGATGAAAACGCTGAGCCGCAGGAGAACGATAGCATCGGCGACCTTGCTATACACCTTAAAACGCTCCAGACGTTCTTCCGGCTTTACATTCCCTCAATGGACGACCGGCTGAGAGCACTGCTTGATCAGGCGCTTGTAGAGCTGTACCACAAGTTTGGTATAAGCTGGGATACAGACGTGTCCGGTTATTCAGCCAATCAGTTCCCGACACTGACAGACCTTTATAATCTTATTGCCGAAAAAGCAAAACTCAAAGACAACAATACCGTTTATTATGAAGATTTGAAAACATATCTTGAGGGAGCAGCCAACGGCGCGGATCATCGGCTGTGGAACGGCTATACGACCATAAATCCCACCAGCGGATTTATCGTGCTCGATACAAAGTCACTTATCCAGATGTCCGGTACAGTTCTTGCGGCGCAGTATTTCAATGTGCTGTCATGGTGCTGGGAGCAGATTACCCATGACCGCAAGGAACGCATTATGCTGGTGGCTGACGAGTGCTGGACGATGATTGATCCACGTTGTCCGCAGTCGCTGGAGTTCCTCAAAAATGCTGAGAAACGCGCCCGTAAGTACGAAGGAAGTATTATCGTGGGTACCCAGTCCACCAACGACTTTCTTGACCCGGAAGTTAAGTTCTATGGGCAGTCCGTCCTTGACTTGCCTACATTCAAACTGCTGTTTTCAATGGACGGTAAGTCGCTAAAGGAAACAACCGAACTGTTCGACCTGAATGACGCACAGAGCGAGTATATTTCTTCCGGTCAGCGCGGTACGGCACTGATGAAAGTGGGTAATCAGGCTGTTATCGTCCGTTTTGAGCTGAGCGAGGAACGCCTTGAAATGTTCGGCAGAGGTGGAGGACGTTGAAGACTGCTCTTATCTTTTGGAGGTTACAATGGCAGTAAATCCGAAAATTATAATGATGGTCGCGCAGGCGGCAAAGAGCCATAAAGTCCGTGAAGTTGTTCTTCATGTCGTGTTCTATTCACTTGGCATAATTCTGTTTATTTTCACTGCTTTTATAGCATTGATAAGCGGACTTCTGGCAATCGTACAGAATAACAATCTGAGGAACCACTGGAATTACTATCGCACAAGCATTTCTGAGTTGTTTAACGGAATAGAATCCGATATCAACACAAACGTGAAAGATGAAGTATACGACTTCATGCCGGAATTCTCCGTGAACCTTTCCAAAGCCACGATAGCCAACAACTTTGATGGCAGCTCTCTCATTCTGTACGACGATGATGAGATATCTCGTGCCGAAGATATTATGCTCAATTACGCAGGACAGCTCCGTGCCATAAAGACCCAGGACGAATTTGACTCCTTTATCTCTGATTTCGACACAGACCTTTCTTTTTCGGATATCAGCAGCATTCGTTTTACTGATGATACTGGAATAGATAATCTGTCTGAGTACAGCGAAGAACTGAAAGTATTTTTATATCATCGCGCCATGGAACAGATGAGTAAATATAACTATACATTTGAGAACGTCGAATTGGACGATGGCAAGAGGGCAGACCGCCAGACGCTTGTTGTGACGGCGGCAGACGGGAGTACCCAGACGGTGGAATACACCTGCATAGGTGGTGGTGAAGTTTATCTACCGGAATTCCTGGCAATGTACAATGTCCGCCAGGGGCGTGAGTACCTTATCAAAACCACGCAAAATCAAGCGCCGGATCTTGATTCACAAATGGAACAGGCTCTTGGAGATATCCCCGAAACTGCCGAAGACGCTCAGGAATACATCAACAATTCATGGGGTAGTATGATTGACGGCAGAGGGGCAATAAACTTAAACCTGTTTCAGATGTCTAACCTCAAGTCTATAATTGAAAATGCCAATATGAGTGGTGCCGCCAAGATTGAAACGGAACGAACAGCTGATAAGCTGTCTATCACTCTTGAAACTGTTGGCGCAGACGTTTGGAGGGATATTTTCGGCATTGAGGAGGAGTTCGAACAGTATGTCGAGCAGTCCCAAATGGCTATAGAAATGGCTCTGTCTGAAGCAGAAATACCGCAGGAAGAATGGACTATATCCCTGGACAACATGGTTCAGCTCGCGCTGTTCGTCTATTTCGAAGGCTTCTTCGAACTTCCGGTCAGCAGCTCAGACCTTGCACCGGGCGGTAATGGTATTCTGTCGCAATGCGGTGATGTGTCAGAGCTGCACCAGTACACTTATGGCACTAAGGATATGGGAGTACCTGAAAGAGGCATTACGCTTGAGCTGACAGGCAGGACAGCGGTCCATGCAGATTTGCTAAACTGCGGAAGCTGTATACAGGACGCATTTATATATGATGTGTGGAACATGGACGAGCAGGATATCGCTAATGATACCAATTCCAAAGTCTTTAACCAGAGTGCAGTCACTATCGCATACATAATTGATACCGACCAGTTTGAAGATGATTACGGTTTTCCTTTCCCGACAATAAACGGGTTACGCCACGGAAGCACGATTACTCTTTTTCTGGAATTCACCTGCCTGAGCGAGGTGGAATTTGAAGACCTTGACATTGGCAGTTCCGTTGACCTTGAGAATTTGACTGTTGGTTACTCGCATGACGGGTATTACAGCGACACTTACGATAAGGGACTATGGCGTCACCATCTTAACCGTAATGAGTGCATTCCGCACGTCGGAATCAAGACTTATTTCATGTCTGGCGAAGCTGCTGCCCCTGATCCACCACATGGAACGCATTACTATGGCGGACCCAGTACAAAGGATATTGGCGTAGTTGCCAATCCCCGACTTTGGTTCAAGGCATTCCGCACCGGCATGAGCGATGAACTGTTTGAAACTATCAAGGCAGTTGAGCCGGAATAGCAATATGATAAGAGAAAGGAACTTCTACCATGACTAACCCGTTACTTATTTCCCGAAAAGAAAATGCCGGCATTCTGAGAAAGATATGTTCGGAAATAGGGGCAACTCCCCGCGAAATTTCGGGTGATGAATGGTCGCTTGCACTATTCATCAAGACAGATCTCAAAAACTATATGTATCAGTCGCACTACGTCCTCGATGTTTCAGCATTCCTGGAAAAAGGCGATGATTTAGTTGCGCTCTGTGAGGGCATTGCGCTCCAGAAAGACCCCAACAGCATAATCATCTATGCGGATCATTTTTTCCCGGGAGATGATTTCCTGGATAAGCTGGTGCATAAGGGTATACATAATATCGTAGCCAACTACCCCGACGTGGACGAAAAGACAAACGTCACTAAGATGATGGAGGATCTCAAAGAGTGCCTTACCACCGGCTTGTCCAGGCAGAAGTGGCGAAAGTATGACAAGTCATTCGACGCGTTTGCTGAAGCACGGGAAGCTGCTCTTATCGCTGAAAAAGAAAGCGAGAAGCCGCGCTATTCACAGGTGAGCCTGCATATTGCGGTTGTGGGAGCGCAGAGCAGGATAGGCACGACGTCCTTTGCACTGCGCATGGCAGAATATTTCCGCAGCCGCGACGGTGAAAGCGTGGTCGTATGCGCCAGCAGGCGTGGAGCCGAGCAGCTCGAAATGATGGAAACCTGCTATGAAGAAGCAAAGGTGCAGGACGGAATTTACACGATCAACGGCATAGACATTTGCAGTTCTGATACTGATACCGCAAAAGTCTACAACGCTGAGATATATGACTTTGGCAGCAAGAAGCCAACGGACTTTTCCGGCTTCGACAAGATATATGTCGTAGGCGGCACTTCGTGGAACGAGCTGCCGATGATATATGATATCCAGAATGACCTCAACATGGTAAACTACACCGTTGCCGTCAACTTTTCCGATGAAACATCTGTTGAGAAGAACCGTGAGCTGCTTTCCGTCAACCTCAATGATGTAATTTGCCTGCCTTATGCGCCGGATCCGTTCTCACTGACCGCCGGATATGAGGAGATTTTCGACAAGGATTTTGTCGAGTGGGCAGACAGCCCTGCTGAAGAAGCTGATTTATCAGCCGAAAAATAAAGATATGGAGCAAACAAGCCATGAAACAGAACAGACAGTTTGTCCGGGTGAATTCGGACTTTATAAACAAGGACCTGTCAGCCGGCGCTGTAAAGGTTCTGTTTCTGCTTGCTTCGATAGCCCAGGCTGGCGGCAGTGATACTGCTGTCATATCCAATGCAAGAATTGCTGAGCGCACCAAGCTCACGAATATAACCAGAATAATCAATGAACTGTACGCCATAGGTGCAGTAACTGACCGCATTCAGCGCTTCAAGAGCAATCGCCAGAAGTGCAACGCTTACGTCCTTTCGGAAGCAGTTTCAGCGCCGAAAAACTATGTTCTTGTTCCGATATCCGCGGTGGAGCTTCCTAAAAGCTGTCTTAGGCTGTTTATGCTTTACTGCATACACGCTAGTGCCGAGGGGCGCTGCCTGCTGTCCCTTTCAATGATACAGGAGCTGTCCGGAATGGCGCGCGGAACGATCATTTCCTGCAATAAGGAACTTACGGAGCAAGGATACATAGCCAAGCAGAAGTACGTTCGCAGAGAGGGAGATTTCGGATACAACCGAGTATACATCTCTCATCTTCTCCGGCGCAGGAGCGAAACCAAACGTGCTGAAACATTCCGTGTTATCGTCAATTCCGGTGTTCTCGGCTTTGAGAGTAAGTGCGCTGCTGAGCGTTCCCTGTCCCAGGAGCCAACTCCAGAATTTGCAAAAGCAATGCGATATCTGTTCCGAAATACCAGAGTTGCACATTTTATCAGGACTATTCTCCGCAGCACGAAAAATGCTGCGGTTTTTCTTTGCCAGAAATGGGGTAGTCGAAAAAAGAATACCCGATTTATAAATCTAAAACCTGTTTTAATTATTTAAAAACACTTACCGAAAAAAGAATTATTATACTTTCGGTAATTTGAAAGGAGCTGCTTATGTTAAGCATAGAAACGATCTCTCAGCGGCTTGCGGACGCCAAAGGCAAGCGTGAGCGCCTTATATCCACCCTTAACCGGCATATTTCTGCCCTGGAGAAAAAAGAACGCGAATTTGAGAAAACCTACAAGCTGAAGCCGGAGCTTTGCAGCGAAGAATCCCTCAGAGGAAATGACAAGGCGTTCTGGGATTTCTTCTCAATCAAATCGAAAAAGAGCGATATTCTGTCTGTGAACAAACGTATCCAGGAAGCAGAAGAACGTATTCAGGCGCTCCAGGCTGAACTTCGCTCTGCCGAAGCACAGCAGGCGTTTATGGAAAATCAGATTCCTGATGTTATAAAAGACTTCTTCGTGCGCTGGAAAGAAGACAGTATTTCTTTTTTCAGCAATCGTTATGAGCAGTATCAGGATTTCGTTCAGGAACTCCGAACAAAAGAGCTTACAGCCCGGAAAGAAGCGGTCAGGACGGTTCCTGCATATTCTCAATACGCAGAACGTGTGGACAGAATGAGCGATTACGATTTGCACAACGTGTTCCCCAGAAAGCCAATGGAAGATTTCCTGAAATCGCTGAATCTTGATTACCGTAGCATCAGCGAAGCTAAGAGCAGCTTCGCCGGTCCAATCGTTTCTGCGATGTGCAAATACAATGACCCGGAGCAGCGGAGAGTGTTTCTTGAGCGAACCATGGACCGCGAAATGAGAAGCAAAATGCTCGACCTGGCTCAGCGCATAGGGGAAAAGGTCGGCAGGATAACCGACGCTGCTGGTCTGCACGTTCAGAACGGCGAAATTGCCGGCGTAATTTACGGAGAGAACGGCAGTGCGACTATTCAGACGATCGGCGCCGGCGGGTATAATATTCAGCGCTTTCATTTCCGGACGCTTGTCCATGAACTGGAACAGTACCAAGCTCAGGAGCAGGACGAGCAGTCTGAGCAGGAAGAAGACGGCGATGAGATGGAGATGTGAATAAAACATAGGTGCCTCATGGTGAGGCACCCATTTCTTTGATATGTATTGTTTAGTATGATATAAAGCTATTATTATTTAAAAAGTATTCAAATTCTTCTGGCGTATATGTTTTAACCTCTTTAACCAAAAAAGGCTTTAACTTATCCAGATCAAAGCGACACGTTGCATTTTCACTTCGATTGATGACATAATCTGCTATTTTCTGCTTTGATACGCCAGAGAAAGAATTTTTAATTTTATTATATACTAAAATAAAAACACATTCTTCTCGAAAATTACTAAAAGTGAGGTCCAAAATATCCGAAAAAAGCAATATCGAATTCGATAATTTTTCCCGTATTTTTACTCTTTCTTCACCATCGAGAGTTCCATTTTTAAATTCTATGAAATACACCATTTTATCGGTTTGTATTAAAGCATCAACAGATTTGTAAGATGAATTTCTACTTCCAAACTTGTTTTTTGCGTAATTTAATTTTACACGGTCAAAATTAATTGCCTTGTTTTGACACTCTGTCATATATTCTATGTTATCTGAGTTACTATCATCCTTAGAGGTTTGTTTTAGTGTATTCACTGATTGCTGGAAAATGGGATGAGCATTAACCAAATTATTCATAATCACATCTCGCTTTCTATCATCGAAATGGAATCGAAAGGCTTAGCAAGTTTTGTGTATATTTTTTCTGTATTATTGGTTACATCCAAAAATGTTGAACTGCTTCCCTCGGTCTCCGAAAGATAATATTTGCATTTATCAACAACTTGATATTTTTTAGAGTAAGCTTCAAGAGCTGATAAAAAGTAAGGGCTATGAGTACTTAGCAACACCGTCAAATTAAATTCTTTTTGCAAAATAACTATTAATTCCGCAAAAATAACCTGCCAAGCGGGATGAAGGCTTATTTCAGGTTCATCAAGTATTAAAACATCACGCTCGTTTATCTGACCATTTTCAAGTAATTTTTTAATTATTACAAAAGACTTTATACCAGATGATAGATTTTCCAAAAAGATATTAGAACTGTCTTCACTAAAACAGAACGACTCTTTAAGGCCATTCTTTTCAAAATGACCTTTAAATGCCTTTGCAATAACATTCAAAGCACTGAAAGCTTTCTTTTCATAGATGGTTTTTCCTACTACATCTTCATTCTGACTATCTAACCGATTTTCTGCCATTAAAGAAGCAATGTTATACGAAGAATCCGCTGAAGAAAAGACCCCTAAATGTGTAAGCGACTTAAAATTAGAAGTGTAAAAATCGACTGGTTTAAGAGAATCAATAAATAATGCCTTATTTGTAAAAGCAAAATTGATTGATATGTTACAGCTTCTGTTATCAAAATTAATACAGAAAGCCTTATCTTTTATATTTAAAACTGAGTTAGCTACAGGACTAGTAGCATTTACGTTTATTATCTGAGCACCAAATAAATAGTTGAAATAGTTATACACCCTTGTAGAAAGATAGTCTTTTACATCAATGTTTTGTATTTTAGATACACTATCAAAAATATCTTCACATAATTCCTCAGGGTCTGATATTTGTAAATTAGAGTCAAAATTTTCTTTCAACTCATTGACAAAACTGCCAATTTTTTCTTTTGCTTGCGCCTCATTTTCTGAAGAAAAAATATTAAGAAGTGGGTCAATAAAATATGTGAATCTTCTTTTGGTATAAAAGATATTAGAATCAGAACCGTAAGAATGTTTCTTTATTAAATTCGATATATCATCGTTAAGCAAATGAACCTTTTGTCTTTGAATATAATCTTCAAATTGATAATTTGAGTTATACATACTATATAGAATTTTACTAATTGTTGACTTACCTGTGTTATTTTCACCGGCAATTACAGTTATACCGTTAAATTCAATTTCCGCTTTGTTAATCTTGCCAATGTGATTTACAGTTAATTTCATAAGTGAACCCCTAATCTAAAATGTTATAAAGCCATCAATAAATATAGTATACCACAAAATAATCCGATTTACAAGATGTTTTTATGTCACAAAAAGGAAAATAATATTCATAGACTGTTTGTCACAACTATATTCAGCCAAATAGATGAATGGTGTGTTACGCAATGTATATATTGCACAAAACGCACAACATAAAATTGTAATAAATTGTGCTGCCATTGACATTGACAAGCGGAGAATAATATAGTATAATAAATAAGGTGATTTAGCAAACACCATTAGGCTTCCATGAATTCCATTTTTCACGCAAGCCTTAAACAATATTCAGTTAACCCCTGCAATCCGTGTGTGCGTGTAGACACACACACGGACGACCGAGAGGATACGCCAATATCCAAACGGCTTTTACAGGTGCCATCTCTGCGCTTGATTTAGCGGTCATAGCGCTTAGATACATTTTCTTTGTGAGAGCGTTTGGATAACTAT
>ENA-UOOC01000258-UOOC01000258.1-human-gut-metagenome-genome-assembly--contig:-C48old-NODE-258-length-58134-cov-6.505122_pt1 | contig 58134 bp, 50 predicted proteins | sample MGYA00242469_ERZ724016 | MGnify/ENA metagenome assembly ERZ724016 | reverse complement strand
AGTTACTACAGGTGAAGATGGTACAGCCACATTCACAAATTTGATAAAAGATAATTATATTATAAAAGAGTTAACTCCTCCAATAAATTATCAATTATCAACAGACCCAATTCCTGTAGAAATACCTGACACTGATAAGGCATTAACAATTAATAAGGAATGTAGTAATGTCCCTATAAGACATACAATTAATGTTACAAAGAAAGATAAAGAGACTTCAGAAGTATTAACAGGTGCAGTATTTGCTATTTATCAAAATGATAAGAAATTGCAAGAAGTGACTGTTAATGATAAAGGAGTAGCTTCATTTACAAAATTACTTAAAGGTGATTATGTAATAAAAGAAGTGAAGGCACCAATTAATTATGGTCTTTCAAATGAAGAAATAAAAGTATCTATTCCTGATTCAATATCTCCAAGAACGATTGAAAAGGACTTCTTTAACAACAAATTACGACATACTATTGAAGTTCTAAAAGTGGACGCTAAAACAAAAGAACCTTTAGCTGAAGCTATTTTTGAATTGTATAGAGGTGAAGAAAAGATAGCTACTGCAACTTCAGATGAAAAAGGTATAGCTAAATTTACAAATCTTCTAAAAGATAATTATAAAGTAAAAGAATTAGCACCACCATTAAATTATGAATTGACAAAAGAAGTCTTAGAATATAATATTCCAGATTGTACAGAATCAAAGACTTTCAGAAAAGAACTAACTAATGAAAGTATAAAACATACTATCAAAGTTGGTAAATTTGATTCTGAAACCAAAGCACCTTTAGAAGGAACTAAGTTTGGTTTATATTCCGGAGATGATAAGTTACAAGAAGCTACAACTGATGCTACAGGATATGCATTATTCTCAGATGTTGAAAAAGGTAATTATACTGTAAAAGAGATAGAACCAAGTATCAACTACCACAATGATTCAACTCCTCAATCTGTTGAAATACTTGAAGCTTTAGTATCCAGAACGTTTACATTAGAGTTCAAAAACACTCCAATTAAACACACAATAAAGATTACTAAAGAAGATGAGGAAACAGGAAATAAATTAGAAGGAGCATTATTTGGATTATTTAAAGGAGAAGAGAAGTTGCAAGAAGGTAAAACCAATGCTGATGGCATAGTTGAATTCAACAACTTAATAAAAGCTGACTATACTGTAAAAGAGTTAGAACCACCTGTTAATTATCATACTACTGATAAGATAGCAGAGTTTAAAATACCTGATTCAACTGAACCTAAAGTATTTGAAGATACCTTTAAGAACACACCTATAAGACATTCAATCAAAGTTACTAAGAAAGATTCTGATACAGGTAATGTTTTAGAAGGTGCAGTATTTGGTTTATTTAAAGATGATAAGAAAATTGAAGAAGGAACCACTAACGAAGACGGTGTAGTTGAGTTTAATAATTTACTAAAAGATACTTATGAAATCAAAGAATTAAAAGCACCTGTAGGTTACAATCTTTCAGATGAAACTATAAAGGTAGAAATGAAAGATGCTACAGAGCCACAAGTTATTGAAAAAGAATTTGAAAATGACCCTATAAGATTTAAGATTAAAATCAATAAAATAGATTCTGAAACTAAAGAGCCACTAGCAAATGTTAAATTTAGATTGTTAAATGCTAATGATAATGTTTACTATTGGTCAACAGATGAATCTAATGATAAGCCTTATCTAATAGGTGAGAAACAAATTAAAGATAATACTGTATTAGTATTAAATAACTATGAAGAAGCTGATTTTAATGAGAAGGGATATTCAAGTATCCTAACAACAGATGAAAATGGGGAAATCTTATTACCATCAGCTATCAGATTTGATGATTTCAAATTAGTAGAATTAGTTAATCCAAGCGGTTATAAGAAGTTGCTAGAACCAGTAGAGTTTTCAGTAACACCTGAAACTAGATTCGAAGATAAGACTACAATCAAAGGTAAATTCTTTAATGCATTATCAGCAATAACTAACGATACAGTTGGTGAGATAGTTGATAATGAATTGATTTATCCAGTTGAAGTTGAAAATGAATTAGGTGAAGGTGTAATGATACTAACTAAAACTGATTCAGAAACAGGTGACCCTTTAGCAAATGCTAAATTTAAAATATATGCAGATGATAAAGAAACTGTTATAGAGAAAGGCGAAACTGATTCAACAGGAGAAGTTAAGTTTAATCTAAAAACAGGTAAATATTATTATCAAGAATATAAATCACCTGATGGTTATATGCTAGATTCTACATTCTTTGAATTTGAGATAAAAGAAGATAGTGATACAACTAAGTGCGAAATGACCAATACTAAAATGCCTAAGACAGGTGTTGTTGATGATAATACAACTTTCAAGGTATTAGGTTCAGCAGTTACTCTATTGTGTGTTTGTGTATTAATAGGTTATATTATCGTACGTAAAGAAAAACATTAATTCCATTTCAGATTCCTAACTACATTACAAAAGATAATTTTTAAGAGTAAGTGCATAAGAATTATTATACTGAAATGGAGGTAATAGATAATGAATAAGTTTAAACAAGTTATTAGTAAATATAAAAAAGCTATAGCTTGTAGCTTGATAGGTATATGCTCATTAGTAGCTGTACCCACTCTAGCAGTAATTGTAAATAGTGGTGCAGAATCACAATCATTTATAGTCACACAGGATGGTCATAAATATATAACTTCCCATAAGTTTGACCAATATGGAAATGTAGCTTATTGCTTGGAATCAGATAAAGACCATCCTAACAATCACGATTATCAAGAATCTGGTACAGTTGAAGATGCTTTATTTAGAATATTGAAATTTGGTTACCCTAATCACAACTACACAAACGACGCTAATGCAGATTATTTTATAACACAGTTAGCAGTGTGGGCGTATAAAGGTCAAATAGATATAGATAGAGCAAGAATAACTGTAGACCGTAATATTCAAGCAAATGGTAATAGGTACACTGCAACAGGTAGTACTTATAAAGGACCTTTAACATCAGATTATGTAAAGGCTTCAATCAAAGACCTTATTCAACAAGCAAGAAGTAATCAAGACCCACAAACAGGTTCAGTTACTATATCACCAAAAACAAATACAGCTAAACAAGAAGGTGACTATTTGATAAGTTCTGATTATACAGTTACTGGCACAGGAACAGCTGTAAATAATACTGGTGCTTTACAGTTGACTGCAAGCAGAGATATTCCTGGTCTAAAGATAATTAAAGATGGTAAATATAGTAATATAAATGAAGTATCTTTAAAAATTGGTGATAGATTCCAAGTAGCGATACCTAAATATACACCAACAGGCTCTGTTAAGTTTAAAATTGGCGGAACAATAAGTGCTAAGAAAGCAGTATTTCATGAATCCAATAGTACTAAAGTACAAGACGTAGTAGTGTATAAACCAGTAGAAGTTAATAGTAGTGTTGTTGACGCTATGAGTTTAAACTGGGAAAAAGCTAAAATCTTAGGAAGTGTATCAATTAGAAAAATAGATGCTGATACAAGAAAAGCTTTAGAAGGTGCAGAGTTTGGTTTATATCAAAACGATAAAAGAGTGCTTACAGCTAAGACAAATGCTTCAGGTATAGCCACATTTAAGGAAATACCTGTAGGTAAGTATATTCTAAAAGAAGATGTTCCGCCTATAAATTACCATAAGAGTGATAAGACATGGGAAGTAAATATAGAGGATGGACCACAAGATATAACTATAGATTTCGAAGTTCCTAATAAGCAGATTGTGAATAAGATTCAAATTACCAAGAAAGATAGTGAAACTAAAGAAGCACTAACTGGTGCAGAATTTGAATTATCACAAAATGGTAAAGTAATTGCAACACAAACTGTAGATGAATCAGGTGTAACTACATTTGAAAATCTAAAAGCAGGAACTTATCAATTAAAAGAAACTAAGGCTCCTGTTGGATATGAATTAGAAACTGAAGTTAAAACAATAACTATTAAAGACTCTTACCAAGTTCAAACTATTAAATATGATTTCTTAAACAAAAAGAAACAACATAAAGTGAATATCTATAAGTTTGACCAAGAAACACAAGAGCCTTTAGCAGGAGCAAAATTCAGAATTCTAACAAAGGACGGTAATCCATATTACTGGAATTTAGAGAAGTATCCACAGATAATAAATCAAAGAATTCTTGATGTCCTTAACGAAGCCTACAGTAACTTAGAAATTCCAACTTTAGCGGAAATTAAAAATAAATTACAAGGTTTCGATAAAGTACCTGTTGAAGAAGATAAGGTAGAAACTTTAGCTGAAGAAGAAGGAAAACCTGATTATATTATCGACATGAAAATATTATCAGCAGAAGAATATGCAACTGAAGCAATTCCTTTAGAAGATAACTATGTTATTGAAAAAGGATATAGTAGTATTCTTGAAACAGATGCTGAAGGAAAAGTAGAAATTCCTACTACATTACCTTATGGAGAATATAAGATAGTTGAGATTGCTCCTCCTTCAGGATATGCCAAATTAGAAGAACCTTTAACATTTGTTATTGATGATGAAAATTCAACAGAACCTGAAGATGGTGTTCGTAAAATACAAATCGATGTAGCTAACACTAGAGGTGAAGGTGAGTTAGAAATAACAAAGACAGATGTTTCTACAGGAGCACTTCTTCCAAACGCTAAGTTTGTAATTTATGAAGAAGATGGTGAAACAGTTGTTGTTAAAGGACAAACTGATGCTAATGGTATAGCTAAGTTTAAATTAAAAACTGGTAAATACTATTATCAAGAATATGAAGCACCTGCGGGATATATGATTGACAATACCTTATTTCCATTTGAAATAAAAGAAGATGGAGATATAGTTAAATGTCAAATGACAAATACAAAGATTCCTAAGACTGGAACAAATCCAATAAATCCATTACCAATAGTAATAGCTTTAGGTGTAGTTGTATTAGGTTCTGCATTTGTAATATCTAGCAGAAAGAATAAAAAAGAGTAGAATAATGGGTGCTAATTAAGGCACCCTTATTTTACAACTAATAAATTTGATTTAAGCATAAAATACAATGTTTATGTTTAACTGAATTTTATTAGTAGGAGGTGTTAAATTTGAGTATAGAGAAAAAGAAATATAATAAATTAGTTAATCATATTTATACTAAGTATTCATTAAGATACGAGTTAAAATATAGTATGAAAATGATAGGGATTATATTAGCTTTTGGTTTAGCTACTATGGTAGGCTATTCATTCTATTTATTAAAATCACAAGAAGTAATAATGATAGCAACAATCCAACATGTGTTAAAAGTTAATCTTATGATATTAATAGCAATGATATCCTTAATAGTAATCTCTTTACTCTTAGACGTAATCATTAGAAAAATCAGATTTGATGAGAAAAGAAAGAAAGAGGAGTTTGAGAATTATTTACAAGAAGAGTTTGAAAGGATGCACGCTAGTGGCAAGATATCAAGTTATGAGATAGGTAGATTTTACCTATTTGATACCTTATTAGATTTCGATAAAGATTATACTGAATTAGGTATAACATTAGATGATGTTCCTAAAAAACAAAAACAAGTAAAGGGTAACAAGAAGAATAGTATAGTAAAGAAAGCTGACACAAGTGATAAAGTAAAGAAGAAAAAGAAAGAATCTAAAAGTGACAACATACCAAAACAAGAAGTTAAAAAGAAAAAGCAAACAGAAAATAAAAAGAAAAAGAATAAAAAGGAAGTTATAGACCATAGAGCCAGAAGACTTTCACATTATTAGTTTTCATTTTAATAATGAAGGGCTTGTCCAATTTTAATGATTTTTTGAAATTTCAAACAGCCTTTCTGTGTGTTTTAAATATATACTTACGTGAACAAAGGGGAGAGGGAAAAGTACAAAATATATTTTACAAAGGAGGACATTGATATGTCTAAGATTATTGCAGTAGAAAAGAATGGAACAGAAATTGTAGGTTACAGATTAGATGATGGAAGAGAGTTTAGTAAGCAAGGCTTAATAGACGAAATATTATTAAATCATCTAGATGTTGATGGAGTACAAATTGTTGAGTCAAGATATGGCGAACCATACTTAAGAAGTACTTTTGATGGTAACAGTAAAAACAATTTACAAAACTTACCTACATATGGAATGAGTTCAGGTTATGCTACAGAGCACAATGTAAATAATAACAGTACAGAATACCCTCATCAAATAGTTGCAGTTAGAAAGCAAGGTAGTGATATCTACAAGTTCAAGTTAGAAGATGGTACAGAATTATCACAAGCCCAAGCAGTTGAAGCAGTTAAAAATAAGGAAATTGGAGGTTACATCATAGGTCATTCAAAATATGGAGAAGAGTACCTAAGAAGTTATCCTGATGCAAGTGTAGGAAATAACTTACAAAACCTTCCAGAGTTTTAGAAAGTAAAAGGAGTTAGGTAGTCTTAGACTACCTAACTGTTTATTTATAGGAGGTAAAGGATGAAGCGATTTATTTATTATGCTTTAATAGGTATTGCTTTGATTAGTGGCTTTTGCTTTGGTAAATATTTGTTCTTAAAATTTAATACTACACCAGTTGTGTCCGATACAGTTATTGAAGATGCACCTAGTGGGGGAATACTTTCAAACTTCTTTGCTAATAATGATATAGCGGCTAAAGAAGCAGAAAAAGGAGATTTGAAAGCAAAGTATGAATCAGCTAAAAGTAAAGCTAGAGATACTGAAGGTTGGATATATGTTGAGAATTCTCATATAGATTATCCTGTAATGTTAGGTGATAATAACTATTACCTTAACAGAACATATGACGGTAAACCTTCATCAGCAGGGTCAATATTCTTAGACCAAACTCAAACTGGCTTTGGAAATGTTAGTGTAATACATGGACATAATTTATTTAACGGTAGAATGTTTTCTGACTTACATAAGTTCTACAGAAAAGAAACAACCAATCAAATGAAGTATGCTTACATCTATGATGGTGAAATGGGAAAGGAAAGAAAGTTTGAAGTATTTAGTACAATAAGAGTTCCAGTAACTTTTAACATTAGATTGAATATAGAAACAATTCCTGCAATGCAAGAGTATGCTAAAGAGTTAAAGAATATGTCAGTTTACAAGTATCCACATGAGTTAACAGATAAGCCAATTATGATTTTAAACACTTGTGTATCAGATGGTTCTAAAGACCATATATTAGTAGTGCTTCAAGAAATAGAGAATAATTAGTAGGAGGAACAATGCAAAACTTTATTAGAAATATCCTTAGGCAAGAGGGTGCAAAGACAGTTTTACGTAGCGAAGTTATAGAGTGTAAATTGATATTTACAGTAATAGAGTTTATGGATAAAAGAAATCTGTTTAAATCCTTAACACTTGCTTATAATGAATCAGATATATTTGTGATAAGGAATAAACATTTATTACCTGTAAAGAACACAGATATCTTAACAGTATCTTCTAATGTTAGAAGTACAGTGAAGGTTTATACAAGCAAGAAAGAAATGATAGATAACAGAGAACCAATACCTAATAAAGAATCTATGGAGAAGCTTTTTGAGATTTATGAGAATGATATAAGTTCGGATTTATTATCAGTACATACTGAAAACTTTTCTGTTGTAAAAGTTATAATAAATTGGTATCCAACAATAACTTATATCATTCATATAAATTTTAAGAATAAGCGTTATACTTCATTGATATATAACTTTAATAGGGTTACTGTAATTAATGAGTTTATACTCACTCCGTATAAAGAAGAGTATAAAAACTTTATAAAACAAATTTTTAAAGGATTGGGGGATTTGATATGGATATAAAAGGTTTGCAAAATGCAAACAGATATGAAGACCTATTTATATTGGCTAGATATCTTTACCGAATTGGCAGACCTATCATGAATGACACAGATTATGATAAGCTAGAAAAAACATTTAGACAGCATGGAGTATTGTCAGATTATTTAAATCGTACATATGATGACGACCCCATTCCTGTTGAATTATTAAAAGAGTTAAATCTAGAACATTTTATAATTGAACAGAAAGGGAGTAAATCAAAGTATGTATCAGCATTGGATGAAGAAAAATCTTTATCCATTAGAGCTGTAACTTCTATAGATGAAGTATTCAGTTTTGTTGAGGGTGTAAGAGGGCAAGATTTAATTATGAGTTTAAAGCTAGATGGAGTAAATAGTAAAAGCTTGTATGTAAATGGAGATTTTGAATTATGTCTATCGAGAGCGAGAGCCGGAGAAGGAATAGACTATACTAAGAATATTAGAAATATTTTACCTAGTAAAATAAATAACACATCAAAGTTTACTAAAGTGTTTTCAGAGTCTTTCGTATTTGAAAGTTATTTACCAACACTTAGAGAGTTAGACCCATCTAGTTATAAAACACCTAAAAGTAGTGCATTATCTTTATTGAGGGTAACACATGATGCAAAACATTATAAGTATTTAAAGAGTTTAGCCTTTGCAGTTGAAGGTGTTGATGGTCTTAACACCAAAGAGGATGAATTCAAATATCTAAAAGATAATGGATTTGAAACTGCACCATATGTTGTATTTAAATCAGAGTCAATACCTAAAGATAGAATACTATTTGAGAAATGGCTATTAAAGGTATGTGACCTGTTTCACAGCAAGACCTTAGCTGTTCCATCAGATGGACTTGTTTTTGAAGTAAATGATTTAAGCTATGATGCCACTATAAATAATCAATACAGTACAAGAAATATAGCAATAAAGCTATCACATTGGAAACATAAAAAGAGTAAAGGTATAGTGGAAGATATAATCTTAGAACAACGAAGAGTAAAAGCATCTTGTAGAGTAAAGATAAAAAGCACTCAAACTGCTGATGGATGTTCAGCTGATTATATAAATGTATTTAATCCAAGTATAATTATATCACAAGGAATAACTATTGGTTCTGAAATAGAATTTGAAAGAAATAGTGGTGCAGTTAACTGTTTATTATATGGTAAAAGATTAGATGCATTTGATTAATAGGAGGTAGAAAATGGATATTTTTACTCAAGCAGAAGAATTATTAAAGTTGGATTCTCATGACCCTGCTTTTATTTACAGTCATAGTTATATATCGGAAAATCTAGCAAATGTCAAATCATCTAATGAAGATATAGCATATGCGACAGAACTACTAAGAGCAATAGATGCAAAATTGGAGGGCTATACAAAAACAGATATAAGAGAAACACTTAAAATATTCAGAATAGAATATTACACAGGAACTGCTAAAACAATGACTAATTTTATTCATAGAATTGGATTTAGAGGTTTACTTGAAGCAAATGATATTTGTGACAAGTTCATTAATATATACAGTAATACTAGAGATAAGGGAATGTATAAGCCAAAAAATCCTTATGCTCTAAAGATGACTGTAGATTTAGTAAACAAGTTTTTAAAGGACTATAAAGGGAAATCTAACGATAGATGGGTTAGTTTCTCTAAATTAAAGAGTTTTGTAACATTAACTACAAAGCGTGGTTTATTAAATATTAAAGAAGTTCCTAAAGTTCCAATGATAATTTATAAAATGGATTCTGAGATTTTAAAGAGAAAAAGAGATACACAACTGAAATTATCTAATAGTGATGTAATAGCATTAGATGTATTTTCTGATAAGAAAATGGATTTTAAAATGGAACAGTATGAGGTTTATGATGAGGAAGATGTGGCAAATAAAATCCTATATTTTTACTTAGGAAAACCACTTGTTTTAAATCAGTATTATGCAGAGCAAACAAAGCTATTAGACGACCTGACAAAAGAGGGTAAACTTACAGAAGAACAAAGGCACTATAAATTCCTATACATCACAGGTGTATTTGAATCATTAACAGGTCCAATTAAAATGGAGCCTTATGAGCCTATAGATGTTTTAAGTCTTGCCTTATTAAATGGGGAGACAGGAGTATGTTTATTACAATACACAGAGGAAGAAATGAACGAAGCTTTGAAGTTCGCATTATACTATAATAAGAATATAACAAAAGGTTCAATATATACTTTAGTACAGGAAGATATTGAGAGTAGAGTTGCCATGGATAAAAGACAGTTTGGCAAGGTATTTCCCGAGACAAAATCTGATATTGATTATAACTTAAAACTTTTAGCAAGATTTAAGATTATTCATGAGGAAGATATTTCAGATATATTAAAGCAATTATATTAGGAGGGAACAACATTGGTTACGTATATAACAAAGGATAAAGAATTAGATTTTAAAAGAGGTTCTGAGAAAGATTATAAGGTTATAGAACCTATAAAAACTGTACAAGTATCTGAGGACGAGAAGATTGTACTTTATAGAGAATGCAATACAGATACTCAAAAATTAGAAGCATTTAATATGGGCGGTGAAGAAAATGTTGATAATGCTGATAACTAATACAGGTTACATTTTAACTATAGGTAAAGCTGATTTCCTTGTATCAGACGAAGACTTTTTAAAAATAATGAAGTCTAGTTCTTTACAAAAAGAATTATTAAAAGATAGACCATTTATTGGGGTAGGAAGAGTTGGTATTAAAGAAAATGAGGGTGTATATAATTCCGGTCAAGACCGTAACTATATGAATACTATAGATACTTTAAACTTTAGAAGGGAGTTTGGATACTATGCAAGATGTTGATATAGATAGACTATTCCCAGGACAAGAAGAAATTGAGCCGGATTTAGAATTAATAAAATTTGGTTATGCAACAATAATGAAAGGGTATTATACATCTAACTTTTCTAAATTAATGGGTATGTTAAAATATATAATCAATAGCGGAAATATAAAAGATTATAAAGAGGAATACTATTTACTTTATAGAATTTATCAAAAATTAAATTCAAAATAAAAACTTAAGATTGGAGAGGTGTTATGTCAAGCTTTAGTCAGTTGATGAAACATGATATACCTGAGTTATTAAAGAACTCAACTTATGAGAATGACACTCTAAAGATAACTTTCTCATATGATAAATATGTTCCATCACTTAATTCAAGAATAGAAAATACACTTTGTACAACCCTTAATGTTGAAATGGGTTTAACAAATAAATTGACTTCCGAATATGTAAGTACTAAGTTAGATTTATTATATATCCCAGTAGAAACAGAAATAGGTTTCTCAGTTGGTAATGGATTTAAGCAAATCCTTGACCTATATGATAAAGCTAAAGGATGGTATTTATTAAAAGGAAAACCAAAGAACAATAAAACTTGGACAATAGAAGATGCTATAATGAAGTTCTATCCAGTATCAGGTAAGCACTTAACATTCGCATGCGATAACGGTAAGATAATAGTTGTTGATAAGAAGAATAAGAAGGTAGGACTAGGAGATTTCCTTAAAGCATTTTCAGGAAAATCTTATAAAGAGTTATTTGATTTATTAGGCACTAACAAATATATCATAAACTCATTAAGAGATGAAAAGCCACTATTAGATTCTGTGATTAAAACAGGAGAATTATTTGTACCTACAGAATTATTAAACAGTAGAAATGATACTGTAATAACTAAGAGAGTTAGAAGGTCTTTATTAAATCCACAATATCTAGCAGTTAATGAAGTTAGTAGAATAAGACTAGAATCTAATACTTCGTTTGTAGAAAGAGCAGAAGGAACAGAGTTAGTTAAAAAGATAGTTCTACCTGATGGTACAATACTACAACCAGGAACTAAGCTATTAAGGTCAACACTTGAAATAATAGACAAGTGTGGTATTGATTCTATAACAATCAAAAAGGATGTAGAAAGTTCTGATAGTTCAAAGACTGTTAAGAGCAAAGTATTTGAATTAAAGAAATATGGATATTCAAATGACAGAATGACAGTTGAAGAACTTTTAACAATGGTTAATATGTATGCCAACCTATTAGATGGTTTTGGAAACTTTGATGAAGAATATGCTTTAACAGCAAGAGTTTTAATAAACTACAATCAAAAGGTTATTGAAGCAATTAAAGAGAAATTAATTATCATTGTATCAGATTTAACAAATAACTTTGATTTAGGTGATAACAAATATTCAGTTAATCTTTGGGACTTACTAACAACAATTACTAACTTTCAAAAGAATGACTTAATAGAATTTCTTAAAAGTACGGATGCAAAAGAAATGCAAATGGCAGACACATCAAATCCAATCGCTTATGCTTCAAAGAATTCTAAAATAACAATTAACTTTAAAGGTAAAGGTTCTAAGGAAATGGTTAGTGTTCAAGGTAGTCAAAGAGGACATCTTGACTCCATAGAATCTCCGGAATCAGATAAGGTTGGTTTAACACAATATAAGACAGTTGTAAGTGTTGTAGATAAGAATGGATTATCTACTAAGCCATACATTAGAATTAAAAATGGTATAGCTGTATCTGATGAACCTGAGTATTTAACAGCAGAAGATACTAAGTATGCTTACATCGCTGAGTGGAATGAGAAATTCGAAAATGATGAAATAGAAGCTTTCTATGATGGTGAAGTTGTAAAAGTTCCTAAGAATAGAGTTACACTACAAGACTACTCACCTTATGATGATATGGGTATTGCAAGAGCAAGTATTCCATTCCAAGAATTCTCAAATGCTAAAAGACTTTTGATGGGTTCTAACTACCATAGACAAGCAGATAATATTATAAATCCTGAAAGAGCAATAATATCAACAGGTAGCGAATTATTCTTAAAAGGTCTTATCTATACAGCAAAGGACTTATTGAATGAGTATTGGGATGAAAACAGTGCAACATTAAAAGCAATAATAACAAAAGAAGAATTTGTTAATAGCCCTATAACTTTACAATACACTCGTATATCTAAGGATTATAGAACTTATACTTTTATTGTTAGTACACGTTTCAATAAATTCTCATTTGTTAAGAAATTACCTTTCTTACAAAGAAACTCTAAAGGTTCCACATTCACATATAAGTTAAACGTTGTTAAAAACAATGTATATTCAGGTGATGATGTAGTTCTTTATAATGGCTCTATTGATATAAATAATTATGATATTGAAGCATTTGCAGATTTTGGTCATATGAGAGTAGACCCATTAAAAGATTTAAAACATGGTTTAGCTTTAGGAAGAAACCTTAGAGTAGGGTTTAAAACATTTAGTACTTCTAACATTGAAGATGCTATTGTCATTAGAAGAGGACTTGTATATGAAAACAAATTAACTTCAGTTCTTCAAAAAGAAATTGTAGAAGAATGTTGTAATACAGAAACACAATCAGAAATATTTGGTTTTCCCGATTTAGAGAATCCACCTGAAGAGTATATACAAGCAAATGGGCTTCCAAAGGTTGGTACATTCTTGAAAGCCGGTTCATTAGTAATCTGTAAATATAGAATTGTAAAAGGTAAAGAAATTGATGGTGTAGTAACTACTACAAAGAGCATAAGAAATCATCATCTACCTAACAACATAGCAGGTGAAGTTAAATCTGCTACTATTGAAGGTGATAGAGCAACAGTTGTGATATCAACTATTTCGCCAATAGAAGTTGGAGATAAGATGGCAGGTAGATATGGTAACAAAGGTGTTGTTGGTAGAATAGTACCTGACGAAGATATGCCTTATGATTCAGAAACAGGAATACCTTTAGACGTATGCTTAAACCCTAACGGAGTTCCTTCAAGAATGAACTTATCACAAGTATTAGAAGTAGGTTTAGCTGAAGCAATGAATATACAAGGTAAGATTTGCATAGCTACTCCATTTAAAGAAAATACTATCGAGTACATCAAAGAACAAATGAAGAAATCTGATGTACACAATAAGATAATGATAGATGGTAGAACTGGTAGACCTTTCTACAGACCTATCTATGTAGGATTTATGTATATGTTCAAACTTGAGCATATGGTTAATAAGAAGATTAATTCTATATCATTCACAAATGCAATTAATCCTATTACTAATCAACCTTTAAAAGGTGCTAGTAAAGAAGGTGGACAAGCCTTCTCTGAATATGAAATGTGGTGTATGATTAGTTCAAATGCTAAAGCACCTTTAAACTCATTATTCAGTTTACAATCAGATGATATAGTAGCACAAAGAAATCTAAAGGAAATCATATACTCAAATCCTAATGAAGTAGATGTAAAAGCTATGAATAACAATGATGAAATAATGCAAGTAGTGCTTAGGTCATTCAATGTTGAAGCTGAAGTAGTTGGGGATAAATATGAATTCCCAGTTTTAACAGACGCTAAGACAAAGGCATTAGCACAAAGTCCATTAGATACTAATAATGTTGATAGCTTATATTATAACTTTGATAGGAATAGAAGAAGAGGTAAGCAAAAGATTTTACCAAGAGATAAGTGGGATTGGATTTACCTAGGTTGTGAATTAGTTCACCCTAACTGGTTAATCAAATCTAAACTTAATGAATTTATTGCAGTTAAATATTTCACTGTTAAAGGAATTAATGAAGATAATATAGATTACAAATTAAAACTATCTACATTAAAAGCATCTGAATTTGCTAATATATTAGATGAAAAGTCTTATGTAATATTTAGTGAAGATATACCAGTAATCATCAGTGCAGAATATGCTAAGATGATAGATAGATTTAACTATGAAACTGGAATGTCTGCAATAGTAAGATTATTCAAGACAGCAAATTTACAATTAGCATTAGATTACTATAACAATGAAATCGAATCACAAAAGGAAAAGGAAGAAACTGAAAATACTAAGAGAGATTACTTCAGTTTATTAAAGACTAAAAATGATATTGAGTATTGGATAGAAAATAACAGAAGTTTAAAAGACTATGTTATAACAACATTCCCAATTATACCTCAAGTATTTAGACCTTTAACAGATGATGTAAATAGAAAGCATGCCTTTAACCAACATTATGAAAGAATATTTACAGCAATAAAGGAAGTAAAGATTTCTAAGACTAACGAAACTGTATTAAAGTTATATAATCGTATAGCTGAGTTTATAGGTCTAAAAGACTTTGGAAAGAAAGGTAAAGCTGAAATCCAAACTCTTCAAGAAATCTACATGGGAAAAGGAAAAGGTAGAGGTAAGAAAGGTTTACTTAGAGAAAGTGTAATCAAGAAAAGACTTCACATGTCAGGACGTTCTGTAATTATACCTACTCAAAATGAAAACCTTAAAATAAATGAAGTTGGTGTGCCACTATTAATGGCAGTTAACATATGGAACTTACAATTAGTATCACATCTTCTAAAGAAATTTTCAGCAATAGAGTATGCTTCTAAAATAGATGTTAATATTGATGAGCAACTTATAAAGGATATGATTAATGCTATAGCTATAGATAACATAGCTAAGTTCTGTAAGTTATTAAACACTAATGAAAATAATGAATTTGCAAAAGACCTTTATTATAACACAAAGAAGTTCATAATAAAAGTTTTAGAAAACCAAGTAGTTTTATTCGGTAGACAACCATCACTACAAAAATCTTCTTGTAAAGCATTTAGAGTAAGAATAACATTCAATAAAGCAATTGAATTAAATCCATTAGTATGTAAGGGTTACAATGCCGACTTTGATGGTGACCAAATGTACTTAATAGGATTAGCACAAACTCAAGATGCTAAGGAAGCATTTGATAAGATGTCTGCTGACAAGATGGTAATAAACCCTAAAGATAGTTCTAACCTATTGGAACACAGTCAAGATATGGTATTAGGTGTTTACTTTGCTACAATGTTACATGGTAATGTTAAGAGTGTTTATGAACATCCTGCATACAATACTATACATTGTGTATCAAGTTTAGAAGCGTTAGACTTAGCTTTAGAATTAAGAGAAATTCACCCACATGATTTAGTAACAGTTGAAGTTAATGGTAGAAGATATTTAAGTACAGCAGGTAGAATTCAATTCAATAGACTTCTTCCTAATGGATTTACTTCAGAACCATTTACAAATAACTTAAAACTTCCTGTAATCTCAGCAGAGAATAATGCATTATGTGGTGACTTTGACGGTTCACAAGTTCCTGCAATTAACCCTGATAGATATTGTAATCTATTATTTGATGGATTAATATCTAAGAAGGGTGGAAATAAAGATGGAATGGTTTACTATAGTTTATCTAAGTATACAAAAGAATTATACTATAAAGAACCATTAGATGTTTGTATTGATGTATATCAAGAAATAATGAAATTCGGATTTAGATATTGTGATTTATCAGGTATTACAATCTCATTAGATGACTTAGATATTAATATAGATTTAGATTCATATATTGATAAAGCTAAGGCACAAGCAGATATTGTAAACCAAGCTTTCTATGATGGACTAGTTTCAGAAAAAGGAAGAAAGAGTATGGTAACAGATATTTACAACACTCTAACAGAATATCTAAAGAATGAAGTTATCTTTAAGCAAATCCCTAGAAACAACAATCTAGCAATAATGTTAGACTCAGGTTCTAGAGGTGATAAAGGACAATTAATGCAAACATTAGGTATAGTTGGTATATCTATGAAAACAGGTGAAGAATCATTAGAAACTCCAATCCTAAACTCATATAGTACAGGTTTAACAAGCTTTGAATTATTCTTAGCTTCATATGGTGCAAGAGTTGGTGTTAACTCAACTCAAAATGAAACTGCTGATGCAGGTTATGCAACAAGACAATGTGTTTATATGTGTGGTGGTACAAGAATAGTTGAAGATGATTGTGGAAACCCTGATGATATAGTATATCTAAACTATGACAGCTTAGCTTATATAGTAGACCCTAAAGGTAATGTAACACATGCACCTGAAGAAAGTAAGAAAATAGGTGGAGTAAGTCTTAGTGAAGAGAAAGCTTTACAAGTACTATTCGGTAAAACAATCTCAACATCAGATGAGTTATGTTCTAAGTTATTATTCAACTTCTTACCTGCTGATAGAACTATAACAAGTGAGTGTATCAGACAGATTATAAAACATAAAGTAAGAAGTGTAACATGTGTATCTGAAAAGACAATAAATGGAGAAACAAGAGAAGTAGAAGAAGTTTATCAATTAAGATATAAACTAAATCCAACTATAAAAGACTTGTTACTTTACAGATATTTAACAGAAGATACATTAGACATAAAAGCAGGAACATACTTAACAGAGTCTGATATAGATAAGATTGAAAAGGCTAATTTAGAGAAACTTCATGTAAGACTTCTATTTACTTGTAGAAGTGAAGGTGGCATTTGTGCTAAGTGCTTTGGCTTAAAGTTCGATACTTTACAATTACCTGAAATAAATGAATACGTTGGTATAGAAAGTGCACAATCTATTGGAGAACCTGCGGCTCAATTATCAATGTCATTGTTCCATGCAGGTGGTATCTCAGGTGGAGCAAGTTCCGGTGTACAATTCTTTAAACAATGTATTAAAGGAACAGAACCTAAGAAACATGATAAGGCTTGTATGTCAAAAGTAGATGGATACATCTCTTATAAGACCTTAGGTAAGAAAGCTTATATCAATAATGGAGATTTAGTAGAAGTTGTTGATGTGGACAAATTACTTGTACAACAAGGTGAATATGTTCAAGTGGGTACTCAATTAACTTCCGGCGTAGTACCAATAAATGAAATTGGTGATTTACGTCCTTCATTAGAAATCATAAGAAAGAGACAAATGGAACTATTAGAAGTTTATGATAATGTATATCGTTCAAATAACCTTACAATTCATGCAAGACATTTTGAGATTCTTGTTAGAGTTCAAACTACATTGGTTAAAATCTATGAATCAGATGACCCTGCTATTCCAGTTGGAAGTCTAAAAGAACTTGCTACAGTATTGACTTCAATTGAGAAGGGACATCATATAGTTTATGACCAAAAAGTTAGTAAGCAGAACGAAGTTATTTCACATTTCTCAGGTCCAGTATCTTCATTAGTATTTGAAAGGTTTGATGAAAACTTAGCATCATTTAATACAAGACTACCTGAGTATTATGATAACTCTATCATGGGTAGAATTGCAATAGGTGAAGATGTAAGAGATGAGTTTGACGAGGATGGTAATTTACTACCACCTAAGAGAGCAAAGCTAGTACATGGTATCTTTAAAGCAAATGATGTAGAAGACTTTGAACCTGCAGAAGAGTTAGATTCAACCATAGAAGTAATAGATTTTAATGATTCAACAGTTGCAATGAATCTAGAAATTGATACTGAAGGCGAAAATTATGATTTTGCAGAACAACCTTTTGATGATATCATAGAGCATATAGACTTGGATGAAATAATAGAGGAGGAAGCTACTAAGGTTACAGAAGATGATAAACTATCGAACCTTGAAGTATTCTAAAAATAGGTGAGTAGATTTTATCCATTTCTACTCACCAACTTTATCAGAACTTTTAAACATAAACAGGTATAAATTATAACAATACATTAAATGAAAGGGTATTCCTATAAGGAAAATAAAATGATAAACAATACATCAGTCATCTGAAGTATTTAGTAGAAATGGGGAGGTTCAAATGCTGTTAACAAGTTTTACACGACATAAAGACGTGTGTGCACATTCGTATAAGCATGTCCTTGAAATTTGTATGGACAGAATGGGCTTATACAATAAAGTGGCAATTGAGAAACCTAAGTTTTTAAACAACAGCTATTCAGGTGTAAGAATAGATGGTTTTAAAGACGTCCATATGACATTCATAGTAGATGAAATGTATAAAACTAAGCAAATAGACCCACATGAAGTACCTATCCCCGCTATGCTAGCTTTTATAAAAACTCGTATGGGATTTACGGATAAGGAAATATGTGATTTAAGACTTAGTTTTATGGACTATGTAGTTTCTCACAATCAAGATGAACTTATAAAACAATATGCAAATACTCGAATGGTCAGAGAACAAATAATAAATATGTTAGGGAATTTCTCCGCAGTAGGTGCAGACAAAGCAAAACTTAGAGGTGACGAAGTTGTAGCATTATATAGAAAGTTTTTACTAACAGGAAATAATGAAACAAACTTTGCAAGAGACTCTGAAAGTGTTATTAGTTTCGTAACTCAAAACTACAAATTCTTTGCGGCTAAAAATTCTCAAACTATCATGTCTATAATGAATAAAAAGGATTTTAAACTTGTAGGCGGAGGAGAAGATGGGGATGATTTTGATTACTCAAATGAAATGCCTTTAGAAGTAGACAGTGTAACGAAACTAGAAAACTTCTCACAAATTGCATATAATATATTAACTGCAAGTTCTATATTATATCAACACGTAGAAGAAACTTTCTATGATTTATGGTCAAGGTATAAAAAGAAGATTCTTAATGAAAGATACTCTAATATGATTAGAGAATTAAAGAAGAGAAATAGTGCATTATCATTTGCAGGAGTAATAGTTGTTAGAGATAAAAACTATAGTCATGGAGTAAACGTAAGATACAGAAAAGGTATTCTAAATTCAAGAGAGGATTTATTAGAAATCTTTGAGAAGGAATTTGAAAATGGATTACCAACATACAGATATGAAAGTGTATTCAATGATATGATATCTAGGGATACTAGACATCAAGCAAAGAACTCACGTAGATTATTTAACATTGGTGATGACACTGTAATGAGAGGCTCTAAGTTTGGTAACTCAGAAATATTCTTCAAAATCTTACAAGGGTTTTCCAGTGTAAGTGCATTAGCAGAGTATTGTAGAGAAGCAGATATAGACCCTTTAACAGTTCCTTCAAAAATATTTAGAGACCCTAAGTATTATATGAGAGTTCCAAGTTTTGAGGATTATATTGGAACTTGCAATATAACTACAAAACTAATGCAAGAAGCGAATACATCAAAGCAAAGAGAAGAATTAAGTAATAGTTTAGAAACTAATGACAATATGTTACAAAGAGCGATAGGAATGAAAAGAGACAACGACTTAAGGAGTTTAAGTGTACTATTGTTTAAAGATATTAAAGATATATTGTTTAATGGTAAACCATTCGGTGAATCCGAGGTAGACCTTAACAGAGTTTCGGATTTTAAATCAGAAGGATTCAGAAAGAGAGCATTAGCAATAAGCAAGTTGTCACAAGGGAATCTAAATAATTTTAAGAATATGTTATTCCTTTTAAAATATTTAGAAGATAACAACCATATAGAAATTTGTAAGTCTTATGAAGTAACAGATAACAGTGGTAAGATTATAAGAATTCCATTAATGTGGAAAAATCTTAATCCAACTTTATTATCTAAATTAAACAATATTCAGCATCCATCATTAGAAGGAATATTAGCTGAGTATGGAAAAATTAATAAACAAGGTAATGACCAGTTCTTCTATAACTGTATTAGATTTGCAAATTTAAACTTTAATATAAGTTTCAGATTATTCTTACTTTACAAAGAACTTAGTAGTGAAACTCTAACACCTGTTAGAATATTCACAATATTAGATGCACATAGGGGATTATTAGATTTACCTGATAAGATTACTTCTTTGAGTCAAATCAATTCTCTAATAGAAAATAAAATGGATAACCTTTCAAATTTAAATAAAATTAAGATGTATATGAATATAACTTTATGCCAACCAACATCAATGAGTGATGCCTCAGTATTCCAACATTATAAATACGTTTATCAAACAGTTATGCGTAAGTATAAAGTATTTTTCGATTATATTAGAAAGATTAGAGATGAACTTTATTCTGACCTAAATATAAGTGGAATAGTTGCTAAATCACCATTTGGTATCTATCACAATACTGTACTTAACATGAGCAATAAACTGATAGTAGGTTACATTGCTTCAGTGACAGCAACTAAGAACAGTCAATTCCTAACAATCAGAGCAAATTGTGATAAAGAAACTTCGGTACATCATTTCTTAGTACAAAGAGGAAAAGCAGCTTATGTACTAAAGAATGAATATAAATATTTTGTCCACGAATCAGGTGTGTTATATTGTCCACAACTGAATGATGCTATTAATACAGCAGATATAAAGGAGACAGACAAAATTTATTTTGATTAGTAGGAGGATAAAATAAAATATGTTAAATGTTCCACCAGATTCTATAAAATATGCTAAACTAACTTATGCTGATAATAGTGTAAGGCTAGTTAAGTTTTGTAATAATCAAAAGCTACTTTTAGATAATTTTATAATGCCTGTAGAAAATGCTATCTTTGATATAGAAAGAGAAGACTATATTAATTATGATTCAAATACAAGGATTGAAGTATTTAATGAAAGACCTTCATTGGATTTAGTAGATGAGTTTGCTAGTACTTTTATATAAAGATTCAAAAGTAATGGAAAACCAACCAAAGTTATTGGCTCCACTTTCTAGTAGAGCCTTTAATTTTTGTGGTAATCCGGACTTCTACGATAACTTCAATCCAACAACAAATCTTGAAAAGAGTCATATTAAGAAAGTCCTAACACACTATGAGAAGCCAAGAAGTTATGATAGCATTTATGATATTAAAATGGACAGTCATATAGAATTAGAAAAAGCAGGTTTATCTAAAGATGCAAAGAAATATAGAGTTGTAGTAACTCTAGAAGATAGTTTAGATTTTGTACTATCAAAGTTACTTAATGTCAAACTCTCTACTTTACAAAATGACATTAAGGACTATCAAACAATATCACGTGGAATACTAAATCAAGATTGGGACTTGTTAGGTAATCATGGTTTTGGTTTCCTTATTGGTATTTCAGAAGAATTTGACAGATATCTCGAAAACTTATTAAAATCACACAATACAGTAAGACAAGCTTTATACACTTTGTTTAAAGACATTTTAAAGCTATCACATAGCATGATATCTTATCTAGCGATATTTTTAAAATATCATTATGGAGAACAAGGTATAACACTTACTGTAAAAAGTAGAAGTGCAAGTTCAGTTGTACTTACATCAAACACAAGAATTGAAGAAACCTTATTAATAGACTCAATGTATGAGGTTTATGTTAAGTCTTATGCAATGAATGAGTACATTAATCATATAAATGAAAATACGAGTGGAGGATTTTTATGGTATTAGTTGGAGGGATAGAACTTCAAGGAAAAGAATACTATTTAATGCTACGTGACAACAAGAAAAGTCAAATATGGTTTTTAGTAGATAAATACCATAAACAAGACCGTATTAGAGTTTTGACAGGAGAAGAGCTAAAGGAAAAAGTATTAGATACAGTATTTGATTTGAAGGGTAAGAAGTTTTCTACAGATGATTATTTACTTGAAGGACTATCCGTTAGTAAAACAAATGGTAAAATAAAACAAATAGGTAATTCACCAAATCTATTAAGATTTCTTGAAGCCTTTACTAATGTCAACACTTATTCCTTTGGAGTTAATGATATAATCACAAAAGAAACTACCACAACAAATGGGATTTATAGAGAGGAATTTAGAGCAGAGGATTTAAGAATAAGTGTAAATAAGATTCAAGAGAATAGAATTTATCAACACCTTGAATTTAAGACACCTACAGTGAGTTGTCTTTTAAGAAATGATTTAAAGATAAACTTTAGTATAAACAATACAATGATAGATGCTCCTGAGAAGGAAACTAAAGCAAAGGTTAGTTCTTTCACAGCTTCATCTATGACAATGAATTTAATAGAAAATCTATTTGACATTAGTTGGTACAAAGATGTCAAGACTGGTAAGGTTCATAAGAATTATAAAGCAATAAAGTCTATACCAAGTTTTGAACGTAACTTTATGAAAGGCTTTATAGACAGAATAAGACATTGCCAGGCACATGGAATAGAAATAGTACTTTGTGTAGATACAGAAACTACAGGTTTAATTATTGCTTACTTGGATAAGAATAATCCGGCAAAAGACCATATTGTAGCAACTCCTATAAGCTTTAAGAAAGATGCAGGATTTGTTATATTTAACGACATGGCATATTTTGATAATGTACCTGTAGAATACATGTGTAATAGATTAAAGAATATAGTTGAAGATAGTGATGGTGAAATCACTATTGAATACAGAGAGTTTGAAAATGATATATCTTTATATACAACAGAAGAACTTTTACACAATTATGTAGTAAAGGATTCTATAACAATAAAGAGAAATGATATAAACCTTATTGGACACAACGTAATGTACGACGGTAAGGTTCTATTAGATAATGGCATACAACCTAGATGGGATGATGATACATTACAAATGAGTTTTGACTTAAATCCTGAGGTTTCTAGAGCAAAGATAAAAGTTATCAGAAACAAAACTATAGAAACAGAAAATGGAAACTACGATGATACAGTTATAGAAGAAGTAGTTGGTGGTGTTGGGTTGAAGAACTTAACAAGACGTCTATTTGGTCATGAAACTCTGGAACTATCAGATGTACTTGGAAAGGGTAATGAAGGAAGTTATAGATTAATAGCTGATGAAGAAGTTGCCCTTATATACGGTTGTGCCGACGTTGACTATCCTATTCAGATACGTGAAAAAGTACGTAGTCTAATGGGAGAGAAAATGTATAGACAATACAGAAAACAAGATATGACAATGTTAAATATATTATATCCTAGTGAGTATTATGGTTTAAGAATGGATACTGAAGCTGTATTGAAACTTGCTGAAAAAGCAGAAAAGAAAATGAACCTTATAAAAGAATTTTTATATGCTTATGTAGGTAGAGAAATCTATTATAAAGAACAATCAGAAAGCATAAAGAATAAATATAAGTCAACTTGTCTTCCAATGTTTGTTTTTAACCTAACAGAAGAAGAAAAACAAGCTAGAGAAATAAACAAAGAGAAGATGAGAGAAGAGATAAGAAATATAGATACCAGTAAAGCTGGAAAGTATATCTTTGAAATGAAAGGTAAACAAATCAGAGATGTACTTTATGATATATTAAATTATCCTATATTAGGTTATACAAAGAGTGAAAACCCACAACCTAAAGTTGATAAGTTTACAATGAAAAAGTTAATGAGTTATAAGGCAGAAACAAATACTTTACTTGATGACTTAAAACTAGAAGATGGAACAGTTGTAATAAAAGCTAAAGACTTTAACTCCTATAAGTATCCAGTAGCTTTTGTTCTTCGTACTTATCTAGATATAGATAAAGACTATACTTCTTACTTTAAGCCAATTAAAGAAAACAATCTTGAAGGTAGATTATTTAAGTCTTATTCATTAGCTAGAATTCAAACAAGAAGAATAATGAATCCTGCACAAACAATGAAATCTTCCTTAAAGGCCTTAACAATACCTTTTGATGGAGGAAAAGATTGGTACTTAGTTGACTTTGATATGGCTCAAGTTGAGTATCGTATCATGGCATCATTAGCAGGATTAACTTATATGATAGAAAGACTAAAAGACCCTGAGAAAGACTTCCATACTGAAAGTGCTTCAGCTTTAACGGGAATACCTGCACATAAGATTGAGAAAGCTTTTAGAAAGAAAATGAAGTCAGTTCACTTTGGTATACCATATGGACTTGGGGATAGAAGTCTTTGTGAACAAATGCATGGTGAAGTTAATGATGAGAACATGGCTAAGACTCAACAAATTCTTTATGAGTTTAAAACAAAAAACAGTCTTATCATTAATATGCTAGAGCACATAAGAGATAAAGCATTAGAACCATGTGACTTATCTGATGAAGTAAAAAGATTTGCAGGTTTTGTTGACTATAAGGTTGAACCTACAACAGGAACTGTTACAGAACATTTACACAATGTAGGAAAAGTTGAAAATCTTTTAGGCTTTTACCGTTTATTCGATTTAGAAAACTTAGATAGCAAGAAGATAGCAAGTATAAGAAGAATGGCGGGTAACTACCCAATACAAGCATTTGCGGCTGAACTATTTAGAATGATTCTAATTAGATTCTATAAGCGATGCGTTAGAGAAGGTATAGCAGATAAGATTAAATGGCATTTATTAATTCATGATGAATTGTTATTCTCAGCACATAAATCATTAAATCCGTTCTACCTTTACAAGTTAATCCTAGAAGAATGTATGGTTACTATTAAAGGACATACAAAGTATTTCGTAGGTATTAACATAGGTGATTCTTGGAAGGAATGTAAAGATGACTTATCAGAAGCACCTGTACTATTTGTTAAGAGAATGGTTGAGAGATGGGATGCAGGAGAATTTAAGAATGATACATGGATTGAGAATCCAAAAGAGTATGTAAACAAATATAAAGATGTTTATATCAAAGAACGTATACATGAAGTAATAACAAAGATACAACCTAACATAGATACTGATGTAGTAGATGCGGAATACATACAAGACAACTTTGAGAACTATACAGTACGTGCTTACCTAGGAGATTTTTATGTACCAGAATTTTATAAAGAAAATTCTAAAGAATGGAAAGCCTTATCAGAAGAAGGCAGATTCATCAAATCATTAGAATGTTGGATAGTTGAATGGTATGGAGAAGGTAAACCTATATTAGGATTCGATGGTAAAGTGTTCAAAGCTAAACGTTCAGTGGTAGAACAGAAACCTTCAGAGATATACGCAGAACAGCCATTTACCTCTGAAGATGAGTATATAGACATAGAGGTAGAAACAGATGATGACTTCATGGTTAGCTATCTAGGTTTTGATGCAAATAACTGGTCTTTTGATGATACAAGTTTAAATGAATATTCTGAAGCATTATATTCAGATGACTTTGATTATTCATCATTAGATAACAAGTTCCAATTTGATATGTCTAAAGCAAAAGATGCTACATCAGTTGTTGATTTAATAGCTGATACAGAGGAGAATACTATTCATAATTATGCTAGATTAAGAGGTCAAAGTTTAATTATCACTTTACCAAGTATTAATCTAATAGATAAGATAGAAGAATATCTACTTCCATACAAGCGAAGATTTGGAAATCACGTTATGTTTAGGTGTGGTAATCTAACTAGAGGAAGTTATATTATTAATTCTGATGTAGACATATTGGAATTAAACAAATACATCACAAAGTTAGTAGAAGATATGAATAGAATAAAAGCTATCTCTAATACAGAATTTAAGAACCTAAAAATAAGAGATTCAGTTATCCTTATAAGTACAACAAATCCTAAAGTACTAGATTCATTAAAGTCTTATTTAAGGGATAAGAAGGCATCAAGTGGTTACTCACTAAAGATTCTTGTAGGTACAAATAGAATGAGATTTGAATTCTTATCATATGATACTAACCTTAAAGAATTAGATGACTTAATTGAAAGAAATAGTAAGCTTACTGTGGCTAGAGAAGAACCATTAAAGTATGTTTCTAAAAGACCAACTTACATTCTTATAGATGTTAAGAATGATACTGTTAAGAAAGCAGTTAGAAGTCACTTAAGACCACAGCTTAGTTCAACAGGAACTTTAATAAGATTTAATTGTAATGGAAGAACAGAATCTTGGACGAAGGTTGCAAAGGATGTAGATTTAAAAGAACTCGATAAATATATTATGGAGGTGAGTAGTTGATGGGCATAGGATTTGACAAGTCAAAAGTGAATTCAACAGATACATCTCAAAAGAATAGACGTAGAAATAATTTTGATTTAGATGCAGGTCTAAAGACAGTTAACAAACGACAAGAGCCAAGGTCAAGATATGTAGAAGACGATGAAGATGAAGATGATTTCTATAATGACTTTGATGATGTTAAACCTAAACGAGGTGGCAGACAAGAACCTAAAAAGAAATCCAAAGCTGGATTAATAATAGTTATTTTGTTCTTTATTATAATCTGTTTATTGATTGGAGGATTCTTTATCTTTAAAGGACGTAATCAATCAACAGGTGTAACAACTCCACCTAATACAAATCAATCATTAATACCTGATGCAGAAGAAGGTAATGGTCAATCACAACAAAAACCACAAACACAAATACCAACACAAGATGACTCTTCTGCAAGTGGAACATTAATAAAGGAAAATGATGATGGAACAACATCAGAGATTCCTAATGGTAATGCCAATGCACAACAAAATACAAATGTTTCTGCAGGACTACCTAACTTTAATGTAAACACAAATATGAACAGTGATAGTCCTGTTACTGATTATAGTAAATTCACAAATACTATTGATGGTAAACAAGTAGATGTGAACTTTAAGGTTTCAAGAATAGACTATAAACAAGACTTTGTAAACTATACAAAGTACAGAGGTGTAACAGGCACAGGTTTAGAAGTTTATTGGTTAGAAGCAAACTATAAAGGTAGACCATACTTACTAACAATACCTTTCAAGATTTATAAAGAACTTGATGCTGTTGGTATTGTACCAGTAACTATGGAAGTTTTAGTTCTTTCTGATAACTCACAAATTATATCACATATGGAAGTAAATACAGAGTATAAAGGGGATGCAAAATAAATGACTTTTGATGAATTAAAAGAACAGGATGTATTCAAGGCTTTTAACTCATTCGTCACTGTAAAAGATGCCAAGGCTTCGGGACTAATACCTGAAGCCTATCATTCCATATTTAAGGACACTTGTAAGTGTGGTTCAGATTTTATAATAAAAGATAACTTATCAACAGTACAATGTTGTAATCCTAGATGTTATATAAAATTAGGATACATGTTAGCTGAAACCCTAGCAAGATTTGGTTGTAAAGGAATTGGTGAAGCAACCTGTATAGATTTAGTAGTAGCTAAATATGATAAGTTAAAATATAAATCACATGTGGAACTATTAGTACTTAAAGAAGATGAGCTACCTGATTGGATGAACAACATGAGAGGTTTTAATTATCTTCAAGCAATAAATTCTATAAAGAGTGCAAACTATACAGTAAATGACATTTGTTCTAATCTAGCTATTCCTGCTTTTAATTCAACTATTAAGAAACTACTAGACCCTTATAATAGTGTTGATGAGTTTCTAGCTGATATTAAGAAGTCAGGAGGTATAGCGGTATATCTATTAGAACAAGGAATCAATGATAGACAGAAAGCTTTCTATTTGAGAGAGTTCCTACCTGACCTAATGTTAGCACAACTTTACTTTTCAAAGAACATTAGATTAAAAGGTTTAAAAGTTGTAGATATTTGTATAACTGGCTTCCTTTCACCTGAGGGTAGAGTAGTGAAACAAAAGGAATTTATTGAGATTTTAAATGAAGCAGGTAAAACAGTTAATGGCTTACAACTTGTGGAGTTTAATGAAACTGATGCAATAAGTAGCGTTCCATATATAGTAGCGGATTCACCTAGCACAAGTCGTAAATATAGAAAAGGTGTAGAAAGAGGAGTTTTAATAACTTCATCTGAACTTTTAAATGAGGTTAGAAAGGTGGTTGCAGAATACAATGAAGAATATGCTAAACAGCACGGATGATTTAGAATTAGATGTTGAAACTGAATTAGATGTTGAAACTGAATTGGATATAGAAACAGATATTGATATTGATGTTGATACAAATATGGATATGGACATTGATATTGATGTAGAACCTTCTTCTAATCTAGAGAATGTAGAAGAGTTAAATATAGATGTAGAACCTTCTAACACTAATCAAGATTTAGATATAGAGGTGGAACCTATTGAAACAGATACTTCATTAGATATAACAAAAGTAGTATCCAACTTATCAGTAGGTGTTTTTGACGAAGAGTCAGAAGAACTTGAAATAGAAACTTATGTTGATGATATCTTCTCTGAAAGTAATATGATGGAAGATTATGATGAACTTGAGATTGAAGCACAACCTTTATTAGATAGTCAAGAAGTAGTTAAAGAGTCTGAGGAAGAAAGACAGGAAAGGTTGTTAAATACTAAGATAAGAAAATGGCAAAAGTTAAGAGAGAACGTTGATATAGAAGAAAATAAAGAGCAATTAGAAGAAATGCTTGATGAAGCATCTATAGAATTAAAGAATTATATTAATAATATTCACTCTACTTTAAGTTTAGACTATGAAGCTGAGGTTACATCAGTTGATACAGATAATGTAAGCAGAGAGTATTTTGAATTATTAAGACATTGGTTCAAGGCAAGATATTTAGAACATATAACTTCTAACTTAACTTATACTCCTGAACAATTTCTAGAAGATGATATCAAGACAGATTTATTAAACCTAGGTTCTAGAATAGACTTACACCTTAGAAATTATGTTAGTTCGCAACCTAGATTTACACCTATGAATTTACTATCAAATGAGTATGCTATACAACAATTAGTTAAAACTTTAAATGATGAAATAGATAAGACTAATTTAGTATCTGTAAATTCAGATAGAAGAAAATCAGAAAGGTCATCTTTAGTAATATCATTAACGCAACAATACTTACCTAACAACTTTAATGAAGATGCTGAATATACTTTAGTAAATCAAGTAATCTTAGAAGATAAAGAGTCTTTTGTTTGTGGTAAGTGTGGAGAAGAATCAGTAGCAACAGACCCATTCTTCTTATTAGGAGTAATTCCTTTAAGAGCAGAAGTTGGAAATAAAATAAGACAACATAAAGTAGCAAGAATACCTGGTGCTAACAAGTGTCCGCATTGCGGAGCAATAAACACTCTAACAGTAGATGAAGTAAATGAATTAGCCACAAAGCTTGAAAAGCTAAATGCAAACAATATAGATAAATTTGTAGATGCATCTAAGGCTTTCTGTTCAGGTTTTAAATTTACAAGATATAGAGGAAATTCTAATTTCCTATATAACACTTTACCTCATATCTATGCAAAAGTAGATTACACTTCAGAAGAAGTTGTAGAGCAAGATTATGATGCTGATTTAGGTGAAGCATATCTAAGATACATTAAGTTACTTAAGTTCTTTAGAAATGGATTAAAGCTAAATAAGAATTTAAATACTTTTGTACCATATGAAGAACTAACAAGTAAGACAGCTGAGAAAGCACCACAAGCTAACATACTAAATCCAACAGTATTTAAGGAATATGTATTTAATAATTCAGGTGAATATAACTTAAAACAATTAGTTAAGATTTTATGTAGTTGTGTTGGTAAAGACTATGCAACAATAAAACATAATGCAGAAAACTCATTGTTAAATGCAATTATTAATTCACCTTATTATGATAAGATATGTTATACCAAGAGTGTATCATCTGAATTAGCATATAAATCTAAAGACATTGTAAATTATATGGATGAGTTGGATGAGGAAAACTTAGTTCAAATAATGACAGATTTTGCTATCAGATATGGAATAAATACTTCAAAATATATTCAAGAAGATAAAGTGGTTAGGTCAGAACTTGCTAATTTTAAACAACTTATGAGTTCAACTTTTGAGAATTGTAGAATACAAAGTGAACAACTAAAACAAGAAAGAGAATCTGTTATTCTACAATTATTAGATAATATAAGATTATTATCTTTTACTCCTATAGTTAGTTTATCATTTATTAATGAAGCTTTAGTAAATGAATTACTAGTTGATGACAGATTAGTTAGATTTATTAATATGACTTCAGACCTAATGATATTAAATGATATATCTACAGAAGTATTAGATTTCTTAGAACCAAACTTACCTTCAAAAGTAAACAATGCTTTTGGAAAACTAAAAGAAGGTAACTCTATAAGTACTGAAAAATATATTCAAGTACTAGTAGCAGAGTTTAATATAGTTTCTTTTGCAAGAGGACTAAACAAATCTGTTAAGACAAGTGTATTAAAGAGTATGTTCACATGCTTTAGAGGATTAGACTATGAATCATTATCTTACTTAGATAAGATAAGAAAATCATATGAAGAGAATGATGAATTTAACTTCTTTAAGAATGTACATGAATGTGCTTCAAATGTAATTCTTCATTCTTTAGTAACCCCTATCTTTAATCCTATATCTAAAGCATTAATAGCATTAAGTCCAATAGCAGAAGAGTTTGTAAGTAAATATGGTTCATCAGATATAGACAGAATTTATTACTATGTTGGTGATAAGTTCTCAAGAGAAGAAATTGAAGCAAATGCAATTAAGGCATATAGTTCAGTTAATTTCAATAAGCAAGTAGAAAGAAAAGACGGAGAAAGTTTTGTTAATTATATGATAAGATTAACAAACATTAATAAGATAAAAGATGAATCAGAAGTTGTAAAATTTAAGAACAAGTATTTAGATAAATGTTCTGACTATGCAGTAGTATTAGCATCTTGTAACTTACCAACATTATTCTTAAATACATTTGGTAAACCATTTAATCTTACATTGACTGTTATAGAAATATTCTATCAATTAATGTTAAAGGATTTAGGTTCAATTTTAGATGCTCTTCACATAGACACAGGTTTAGCAAATAAACTATCTGAAGTAGAAGAGTGTGATATTGAAGCTAAATCACAAAAAGCCTTATATGCAAAGATAGCCTTAAGAAATCTATTCTATCTTGACACTGCATTTAACATCACTGGTGATAACACTAAGCTAATAAGTGAAGAAAGTCTAAGTGGTGGTGGAGAGTTAGATTTAGATGTAGACGTTGAAAGATTTATAAAACTTGCAACTGAAGATTTAGAAAGATTTGAGAGTGCTACAAGGCATATACCACAAGAGGTGAAAAATGTAATTTATGAACATTATTCTTTTGGAGAACGAGAATCTTAAGCTGTTTTCTGTGATGGGGAAGCTTTTAAAGAAGTTTCCTCAATCCTCACAGATTACAATAAATAAGTTTAATTATTATCAAGCTATAGAAACAATAGCTTTCAGACCAATACTAACAGAATCATGGTTAGTAAGAGTTTCTGATAGATTACAAATAACACAAATGGAAAAGATATTAAAACATAAAGAAAACGTAAATGTAATAACTGTAAGAGATTCTTTGAAACTTGAAACTCTAAAGGAGAAATTCATATCTCAAGGAATACCTTTTAAGGTTGTTGAAAATAAGAAGATAAGTCAACAAGATTTAATAGTTTATGTTTGTGAGTCTTTACCAATATCTTATAAGGATGCTGTATATCTTTGTAAACGTCATAATATGTACGCACCTATGATTGTAAATAGTGTTAATTCTTTATTACTATTTGATAAGGTGAATAGAGATATTATTAAGAAGTATACAAAAAGATATGATAGCGTTAATCTAACAGAAATAGTTGACTCTATGTTAGGAGTTAGTACACACAAGAAAAGTAAAATTATAGAAAAGATTTATGAGTTCAGATATGGACTAGAATTCTTATTAGATTTCATTGTTAATGAATTAAATAATTACGAGTTAGTATTTAGATTAATTGAAAGTGGTGAATTAAATCTAGATAACTATAGGGACGTAAAGGTTGAAGCCAATAGTAAGAAAGAACTTAAGAAATTAAGTAGTATTTCAGATTATAGATTATATAATATGATTGAATCATTTTCTTCAGTATCTATAGATTTACTTTATTTAACTAAAACAAGTGTAGAATTAATAAGACCACGACGTGATGAAATATATAAATTAATTTTGTTATTGAAGTAGGAGGGAATTTGAGAATGTTAGAGTTTTTGATAAAAAACGATATTATTAGTTTAGAGGATATAGATGATATAAGAGAGGGTATGACAGTAGTAGAATACTGTAAGGATTATAGCGAAGATTTATCATGCTATTGTCTAGCAGTACCTGATGAGAAAAAGCAGGACATAATTCATATGTATGAAAAGTTTGAACCTGAAAATGCGGCTCATGTAACAAAGATTTTAAATGATGAGAAAGGATTGAAGGTAGTTTATACATCTTTAACAAGAAGATATTCAATAAGTTTAACAGATTATATATTTGAATACTTTAACAATGATATAGATGATATCTTTTCTTACTTTGGATATGAAGCTTTAGAGGAACCTGTAGTAGAAGAAGCTTATCCTTCAAAACAGTCATTTGAAACTACTCCAAGCTATATAGACATGAAAGAAGAAGAACAAGAACAAAGGAATACTTTCGATAATCAACATGATGAAATACCTGTTATTCAAGACAATTATGAGGAAGTTTCAAATGTAGTTGAACCAGTAAAAGAACCTGAAATATTTACTAGGGAAGAAATAGAAGAACTTTCTCAAATGATTTGTCAACTTGATAACTCCATAAGTCAAACATTTATTAATTCTATATTAGTAATGTATGATTCAGGAGAACAAGAATTTGCAACTAATAAGATAATAACATTATTAAGTCAGTTGCAAGAAAAAGGTTTAATAAACTAGGAGGTATATATCATGTTAGAAAAAGAAAGAACCACCCTTGTAGCTTTTGGTTACTTATTCTCTATGATACTAGCTTTCTTTGGAGTAGTAGTAATTGGAGATTATGTACCATCAGCTTTAATAATAAGTATCGTAATCTTAATTCTTTATCTTTATATCATTCCAACATTCATAAAGAGATATTATCAAATGCATGGAGTAGGTAATGCAATAGGAATATCTAGATTTATTCCTATATATAATGAAATAACTATTCTTCCATTTGGAGTAGCAATAGTATATGTAATAACAACAATCCTAATGATATTAGGTTTAGTATCTATATTCCTAAAACCTGAAATCGTAGCATCTGTATTTGGTGATGCAATAGCATTTCAGTGGGCAGATGCTGCTATAGTAGCAACAATGTTCTTTATCATAACATGGTCTATTGTCAAAGGAATAGGATACGTTTCTCTAGGAGTTGAAATCTCTAGAAATCTAAAGATTATCACTGATACAAGAAAGACAACTTTAGGTGATAACTTCTTAAGTGTTGTTCAATATGTATTATTGTATATTCCAGTCCTAAGAGCAATAGGTTTAATGTTAATGCTAGATAAGATTAACAAGATAGTTATTTATAGTAAAATGACCGAAGAAGATATCATGCATTTAGCAGATGGAGTGTATGAAGAATGTGAAAAAGATGATGAAATAACTGTATCACAAGATTATGAGGATGATGATGGTTATTATGAAGATGATGATTACGATGATTATTATGACGAATAATTGATGCGTTAAAATAGGGTATCTATATTGGTACCCTTTATTAACATATCAATTATGTTAAAGAAATAAAGGAGGTATAATTTTATGGATGTAAATAAAGCAAAAGAACTTTTACGTAACAATACATTAAAAGCTGTAGAGAAACCATTGGCTACTCCATCAGTTGAAGAACCATTATCTATAAGAGGAGGAATCATAGATAACGAATCATCTAATGTGATGTTAGGTACAGTGGACTTCATTAATGGTTTTGGTTCTGTAATGGATACGGGAATAGAAGATTCAGAACCACTTCCAGGAGAAGAAGATAAGGAAATGGTAGCAGAGATATCTTTAGAAGACTTTACTGAAGAAAAAGAAACAGAGTTAGAAGTGAAAGAGATAGCTAAGGCTAAATCAGTTGTTAAAGAAGGTGTAGTGTACAAATTAGCTTTTGTACCTGAGCCAATCTTAGGTGTATTAGGAGAATTAGTAGAAACTCCTATGGAGCAAATCCTAGAAATAAAAGGAAATAAATATGCTCTAGTAGATTTAAATGTATTTTCCAATAATGTATAATAAATAAAATAAATAGTAGGTGCTGAAATGATAGAAGAGTTATTAGAAGATAGCGATGTTTTTACAGAAGATTTAGAGATAGAGGACATTGTTGAAGTTGAGAATGATGAGGTGGATTTTACATATCCTTGTGTTCTATTATCAGGAGTAACTACTCAATGGGAATTAGAATATTTAAGTAAGTACACTTGTCAAGAAAATGCCTCTTTACCACTTTATGTAGAATTTGAAGGTATGACAGGTTTAGTAGGTTCTATGGAGTTAACTAGTAATTATCTTTTAACATTAGGCACAATATCTGGAAATACTCCCTACAAATTAAAAATTCTAACAAGCCCAACTGAAGAAAAGGAAATAGATTATAAGGATGCAGAAACATTATTAAAATTTATAAAATTATAGGAGGGTATTATGTTTGAAAATATAGCTCAATTATTTAGTGGTATGAGTTTTGGAGAAAAGATATCAGTGTTTGCTCTTTTATTCTTCATATTCGGAGGAATGTTTATCAATAAAGGAAACAATGGTAATGGAAAGAGTAATAACAATAGTACAGGTCAATAATCTATGATTTGGTTTTTAGTAATTGCAGGTTTAATTGCAATGTTAGATGTTACAGGCTTTAAGGCAGATGAAGAAACTATCAATGTTATATACTCTCAAGATGGAGAAGGAGAACAAAATAGTACTACTGAGCCTAAAGTTGAAGAACAACCAAAAGCAAGTAAATCTGTTGAAAAGAAAAAGAATAAAAAAGAAGAAGAAGAAGTTAAAGAAACAGATAATGATATTAGAAAACCACATAAACAGCAAAGAATAAAAACTGAAGCTGTTGATGATTTTATAGAGATTGAAGTTGACGATGAAGATAGCATAAGGTCGGATGCCTTTGATGCTTTAAATAATATTTACTAAGGTGATTATATGTTTGAACAAAGAATAGAAGCAATACCTACTTCAAAAAATGTAGGTAAGAAGAAAGATACTAGTAATCAAAGAAAATTAAGTAAATATGAGAAGTCTATTCTAAGACCTTTAAAGATTATATCTACAGGAAGTGTAATTGCAATAGCATTAAATCTTTTAGTACCACTATATCAAGGTAGTTTAGGATTTTCACACATATTGCAATGGTTTATATGTTTTATATACGTTTACTGTGTACTTAATAGCAGAGGTTATACAGAAGAGTACTCACTTTCTATAGGTAAATTTATAACAGTTAGAGTAATACAATTCTCATTTACATTCATCAGAAAATCTGTAATAATGAACTACAGCATTTTCTTTGTACTAGTATTACTAGATGCAATTATGATTAGCTTTTTAGCTTATCATAAAGTTAATTATGAGTTTGAGGTGGAAAAGTATGTTAAATAAGATAGGTGAAAATAGTGAGTATTTGAAGATTTCAGATTTAAATCTTAATGAGGAATATGTTAAGGTAGCTTACATAGAAAGTACTAAAGCAGGCTTAACAAAGGCTTCAGCAGGATTCTTCACATTCTATATAAAGGATTGTGAATCTAACATTATAGTTGGAAATCTTTTCAATGTAGAAGATTTTATTAAGAAAGGTTTAGTGGCTAACAGATTAAGACGTAAGCCAGTTAAGATAAGATTTATAACTCAAGACTTTAATGGTTCTATAAGTTTATTAATAACTGAAATAGAAGAATATACTGATATATTTGACTATAAGAGTTTTATAGGTTTCTTACCTAATGCAGAACAAAATTTAGAAAGTGTTGAGAAGATATTAAATCAAGTCTTAGGAGAATCTATAAGTTTAAATAGAGAATATAAAGATAATTCATTAGTTGGAATATATAATGGAAGATGTGGTGGATATTGTAACTTACTACAAATGGTAGTTTATGATTTAATCTCATATCAACTACTTCCTAATATAGACTTAAAAGTAATGATGCAAATATTCTATATAGTTCAAGATAGATATTATCAGTATTTATCAAAACAAACACATAATGAAATAATAAGTACAACAGATAGTTTAACCTTCTTAGCAGATTGTCAAATGTCTTATAAAGAACATAAGTTTGCTAAAATTATAACTGAATGTATAAGTGCATTATGTGGAATCACAAAACCTGAACATTTATATTCAGTTTTACTTTATAGAAGTTTTACAAAGAATATAGAAAATATCAATTTAGCAAATACTTTCAGTACTTTGATATTAACTGGAAGTACACAGGTAGGTGATATAAAATTAACAAAATATTAAAACGTTCAATAGTTATATTATTAGTGTTATTATGTTGCATCTCATTTATGGGGTGTGACATTATGACATTAGATAAGAATCAAAACTCTGCTGTTCTAGAGGATTATAATGTTAAGCCAGTAGAACAAGGAGAAAGCAATTAATAAGGTGAAAATAACATGGAGGTAAGGTTATGATTAAATTACGTGTAGAAGATAGCGACATAGTTTATTATACCGTAAATGCAACATTTAGTGACTTAAATGGAAACATCAAAATGGTACAACTTTTAACTAATGAAAAGTTTTCACCTGTAGTTACCTCAAAGATAATCACAATAGAAGAATTACGAGATTTATATGAAGACAGTTTAAATTCAAAATTAATAAATATTGATTTTAGTTTTGAAAGAGATTACTTTAAATGTGACGATGTACCTAACACTAAATTAAGTGATAGGGAGTTAAATACAATTCACAATAGGGTTAGTACAAATAGCCCTATAGTAACTTCTATTTATGACTTATTTAAAGAAATAGTTGATTTGCAAGGTATGCTAATAACAACTGACGAGGATAATAATCTTTTATCAATAAATGCTTTTATACCAAATTATTCTCAAAGTACAATGACTTGCAGTATTCCATTACAAAATGCAGAAAAGCAATGGTTCTCATATAAATTAATATATGTAGAAAATGGCAAGTTAGTTAGTTCACCATTTAAATTTATAATACCTGCTGACTATAAATCTCGTATAGATAGGTTTGAACTAAAGAATCCTAAACCTATCATTTATTCAGGCGAAACATATTTACTTTATGAGTACAATAAAGAACTACCAATATATGCATTTAGCGAAGATGATTTACAAATCTTACCTAGCATAGTTAATAGATATGTTTATTTCTCGGAATTATATAAACAACTTATAAGATTATCTGATATCATGATAGGCAAACTAACAGATGGTATTTATGGTGAAAAAACTAAAGAGGATACTGTTATAGAACGTAAAGATTATGTAAGCAGATATAATAATAGTTACGTTAAATTCACATTGGATTATAAGAAACCAACAAGTGATAGATTATTGAGAATACTAGCTTTAGTATTGAATAAGCTAATACCTTTATTAGTAAATAAGAAGATAACAGTTAAAGGGATAATAGAGTTCCTTAATAACAATGGATTTAATACTATAGAAAAAGTATTAACTATAACTTGTATGGAATTAATAATCAATGGTGGGGATATTCCAATGGATAGATTATCATATTGTATAAAAGCAAAGAATGATTATAAGATAAATAAGTTTAAAGCAGATACATATTTATATATGATTAGAGCTTGCTTATTTACAATGGAAGTAAAGCTACCTGATAACTTTATAAGATTAAAAGGTGGTAATGTTCCTTTTACTACAATAGTTGAAAGGAGAAGTGAGAATGAGCTTAATTTATAATATAGTAGCTGAGAAGTTAGCAAACTCTAAAAATAAACCTTATACATTAGTAATAAATCAAGATGTTATAAACCTTGGAACAGAATCTAAACCAAGATTGGTGAGAGTTGTATTAAAACAAGAAAGCTATGGTGACGTAGTTAAAATTGGTGTGTATAAAAAAGAAGGAAAGAATATGGTTATGGTAACTAGTGATGAAATGCTAGCTAACATAGATGCAATGTTAACAAGTAAAAGTTTTGAGGGTATCGATTTATCTCAATATGTTCAAGATAAAAGTTTAAAGATAACTGTTTACCATGATTTTAAAATACTTCATATTATGACACCTGCATATGATATAACAAAGCAAATAGCAACTTTAGAAAACAGAGGACAATCTGTAATTATAAACAGAGTACCAATGGATATAGGTACACAATTTAGATTAGCAGATGCATTTGAAATCTATGCACTTAAAGCATATTCAAATATAGTTAATCTTGTCCTTTTAAAGAAATTAAAATCATTGCAAGCGGCTAAATTCTATTTGGCATTAGATGCTTATTTACCAGTTAATATTTATGGTACACCCAATTCTTTTATATTCAATCCATTTGTGTTTATACCAAGAATTAGGGATGACTTTAAAAAGACATTTATATTTAAAGCTAGTGAAGCTACAAAGGTTAGCTTTAATGAGTTAACAATTAGCTTCCTTACATCTAAAGAGATTTGTTTAGGGCTTGGGTTAAATAAGTTCTTAAAGTTTAGATTACCATTTTATTTAGCTGTATTAAGTGGATGTTATAGCAGTTACTTTGCAAATAATGATGTATATTTATATGTATATATCGGTGATGCAGAAGAAAGAGGAAGTTATCCACCTGCTTTAACATCACAACAATATAGAGAAAATATCTCATGGGCAGAAGGACAATATGTTTCAATGTCCACATTAGAAAATTTATGCAGAGCTTCTTATAAAAGTTTAGGACTTGGTGACAATCAGCGTGACGTACTTATTTCAATGATGAAGAACAAGGCACTACAATATGTCTAAAGTAGAAGATATAGTATTTACGTTAAGTTCAGTCCTAATGTTAACAACAATACTTATCACAACTGAAGCGACTGAAATCTTTCCAGGCATAAAAACAGTTTTATTTGTATGTCTGACTATAAGTTCAATAAGTTATTTAATATTAAGAAAAATTAGAAAAGAGGAAGATAAATGATTTACGTAGATACAATTTCATATTCTGATTGTAATATGGAGGATACGAGTTACAGCAACTACAGATTACCAATATTACAAAGCAGTTCAAATCTAACAGATTTAACAACATTGTTAAAAACTAAGTACACACATGATGAAATAACAAGACTAAAAGAAATTCACGAATCATTATCATCAGAACATGTAATATCAATTAATATGAGTAAATATTTATCAGAGAGTTCTAATGATATAATAGTAACATTTTATAAGACAGCAAATGAAGCAGTTAGTTATAAGCTAGCTAACTTGATTTCTAAGTATAAAGTATTTAGTCCATTACTTTTAAAGACATTACTAACTTATGATGATTTCATAAATTCATTGCCTGTTAGTTATGAAAATAAAGAAAGATTTGTTACAACATTAACAGAGGAAATTTCAAAAGTAGGAAATAGTTTAGATGGAATATTAGAAATCATAGATTATATGAAAGACAATATAAAATTAAAAGCTGTAGCTTTAGATATAGCTGAATCAATAAATGAGTTTAATAAGTATTCCTTTAACATTAAGTGTTCTTTAGAAGAGTTATTAACAGCTTACCATTCTTTAAAGGATTACTATAAATATTATGTAAAAGAAATTCAATATCAATTAGTTGTTGATGATGTTGACATTTGTATTGGTGTTTCTAGAGTAGATACAGAATTATTACCACTATTTGATATAGCCGGAATAAGTGAAAACATATTCAAAGAAACTAAGTATGTTTTAGATGTTCCAGTAGAATCAATCATAATTGATTTGAGCAAGAAGAGTTTATCAAATAGATATGATTTTGTTTGTGCATTAAACTATGCATTAGCAATTAATTCATTTAATAATTCTGCAAGTGCATCAGCAGTAGTTATGCACGAATTAGTAAAAACATTATTAGATTTAGACTTTGCTTGTAGAGGAGATTTATACAAGTTAGTAGTTTCTAAGTCTATAAAATAAAGTAAGAAACAAATAAGTTAGATTTATTAGTAGGAGGAAATTTATATGATATTAGATAGATTAATTAGGAGTTATTTTGAGCAAAATGGAAGTTTCGAAGGTATAGAAAATACTTTCTTCTATAATAGAATAAAGGATAGAGATCTATATGAAACATTAGGGTTTGCACCTGTTGACAAATATACATCAAAGCAAGTTTATGAATTAAACAAGAAATATGTTTTAGGAGAACTATCAGAAAAAGAGATAGAAACTTTAAAGAGAAAAGATGTTCTAGGAAAATTCTCTACAAGACAACATCCTTTAGATGATATCGAGAATGTAGACTTAGTAAAACTTGTTGCACACTATATTAAGTACACACAAAACACAATTAGTTTTGATGGTGAAAATGCAACACAATTTATGTTCTATGCAAGTAAACTAGCTTTAGCAAAAGATGCTAAGGAAATGTCTGAAGCATTAAAGAGTCCATTATTAAAACACTGTACAAAAGCACTTGATATTAAGATAGGTGAAAGGTCAGATAAGTGTTTTATAAACAATGGTATTTTACATTGTGATAGACAAATTACTACTGCTCAAAAGAATAAGATAATTAAAAATGCTGTACTAGAAGCATTATATAATATAACTGAATTAAGTCTAACAGCAAGAGTAGAATTATTAAATCTAGTAAATGAAAACATTGTAAAGTTAGCTGAACAAGATATTAATAAGTATAAGTCTGTACTATTATTAGCTGTAAGAGTTAATAAGACAGTAAAAGACTTATGTGAATTAGCAGGAATAAATTATATAGACACTATTGAGCAAATAGAAACTATGGGTGTTTCTGTTAACATTCACACATTAACATCTGTTAAGCTATACACTATAGATTCAACAGAAGATGATTTTGTTATTGTTAACAATGATGACTTTAAAATGTTGTATGAAAGAAATCTCTTAAGTACTATAGAATGGGAGGACAATCTAGCAGTAGTTACAGCACCACATCCAGTGAAGTTGCATAACCTTCTATTGTGTAGAATAAGCAGAGATTTAAGGAGGTAGTATGTTATACTTTATATTCGATACGGAAACCTCAGGTTTACCGGATATGAATGACAGACTTAAAGAGAACCCTTATGAAGTTATTCAGTTAGCAGGTTTTCTAGTAACTGAAGATTTCAAAATTAAACAAGTAGTAAATTTATATTGTAATATATCTAAACCAATATCTCCAGGAGCAGTAGCTGTTCATGGAATAGACAATAAAAAGCTATTAAAGCTGTCTAAGGGATTAACTTTAGAAGACCATTTAGTAAATCCAAAATACTCCTGGTTAACTAATCCTAAAGACATAGCTTTTATAGCATACAATGTTGATTTTGATAAACGTATGGTAAACGATAGTCTTAAGAACAACGGTTACAAAGGAATTGATTTTGGTAGAGAAGTAAATATCCTACCTAAGAGAGGTTCTAAGGGCGTTTACAATATGTGTTTATGCAAAGCTAGTAAAGCCGCATTTGGGTATCGTAGACTTAGAAAATTAACAGATGTAGTGAGTGAAAAATTACCTTATTCAGAAACTCAAATAAACAGAGGATTAGATAGAATCTGTAAAGGATTTGGAGTATCTAGAGAACAAGCATCCTATCATGACGCTCTTTTTGATTCACAAGCATTATTGTTACTACTTTGGAAGTATATAATGTATTTCCGTAAATAATGAATTACGAAGAAATTAAAAGAGCTATAAGAGATAAGGATAAAGAAATAAAACTTCTCGAAAAGGATATTCTAAATCAAGTAAAGAGTTTAGAGAAAAGTAAATTAGATTTACAAGGACTGGAAAGTAAACAACAAGCTGAAATAGAAAATCAAAAATCAGTTGAGTTAGAAAGAAAGAAATCTGAAGCAGTTAAAGATTTAGAACAGGAAATCCTTGATGCTAATGCTGATATAGCAGAGGTAACAAATCGTTATAATACAGAAAAGGCTAAAATAAATAAAGCTGAGTATATGAAAGATTATGAGGATGACCTAGAGATTATTGATGATGTTAGAGATTTAAGTAATGAAGTTAAATCAACTTTAACAGAGTTATTAGGTGAAAGACTAAATGCAAGTTTATTCAAGAACCTAGAAGACTATAAAATAGATATTAGTTCTTCTGATTTACAAGCTTATGCAAAGAAGAAGGATGCAACTTTAAAAACTTTAAATAAGTTAAAGAAACAGAAGAACTATAATTTCTATAAAAAGGTTGATGAGATTTTAGCAAAACTAAATCCATGTAAAGATGATGATTTAAATAATGAAAAGAAAGTAAGAGATTCCCTTATAGGTTATATAACTTTATGTGGAATACTTAGCGGAACTATAATGTACTTTGGTTCAAGTATAGTATTCCTATCTTCTTTATGTGTTGGATTTCTTAATATCCGAAGAGCAGGAACAGCAAGGAAGTTACTGTTAGACAGTAAAGTATTATTAGATAATATTGATACTATGTATAATAAAATTACTCAAGAAGTTGAGGAAGAAGTAACGGAATCCTTATCTGAACTGGAAGAGTCATATAATTCAGTGGTAGGAGAAATTCAAACTAAAAGAAGTGAAACAGAACAGAAAATAAAAGACGAGATAGCTAAGGTGAAGGAGAATTTTGTATTTGACCCTTCAAGTATTGTTGATTCATATGTTATCTCAAGAAAGTCAAAAGAAAGAGAAATCACGAGTTTAGATTCTAATATTATTAGAAGTAGAGAAAAGCAACAGATATTAGAAAAAGAACTTAAAGATTTATATGCTCAGTTGGATAATGCTTTAAATGATGCAAAAGATTCATTTATAAGCTTTAATGGAAAGAATAAAATATTTGAAACATCTTATACATTAGACATTGTTGAAAACAAGTTACTTAAATGGGAACATCCAAAAACTGCATGCTTATTTCTTTATGAAGGTAGTACAAGTTATGTAGAGTCTTTTGCTAGATTATTCATAGCAGAAACACTTTCTAAGTTTGCACCAGGTTTTGCACAAATTGAAGTTGTAGATACCAAATACTTGGGTGTATATTATAGAGTATTTTGCAAGACAAATGCTGACCCTGCTGATAAGACTAGAGGTCCAGTTGTAGTTTATGCAACAGAAGATTCTTTAGAAGAATGCATTGATAATACACATACTACTCTAATAGATAGAGTAGCACCAATCACAGCAGAAACAGATAACATTGATGCTTATAATACTCTTATGTTAGACCCAACAATTAATGGTAGTTGTATGCAATATATTTTTATGTTAATGATTAGTGCTTCAGATGGAGCATTACTTGATAATAGAATGAGAAGAATTTATACTCAAGGAAGTGCAATGGGAATATATCCAATGTTATTTTTAAGTATGAATGAGTTTAGAAAAATGGGAGAGAACGCATTGACATTTCTTGAAGATGAATTCAATGTTTATGCAATACAAGAGCATAAATTGTCAAGAATTTCTAAAAATAAAATAGCGGAAGAGCTAAATAACAAATAGCTTGTCCAATTTATCAGAAAGTTTCCAACAGTCATTCTACTTTATTTGAATCTATACTAACTTGAATAAAAAGAATAAGCTGATGGGCAAAAATAAATTTTAGGTATAGGAGGTACTGCAATGGCAGGCGTAAGTTTCAACAGAGAAGTAAAAGAAGATTTAAAAAGAGCAATGGCTCATATCGATGAGTCAAAAGAATCATTAAAGAGAGGTTATTCTAATAGCGTTGTATTAGCAGAAGAAACAGGTTCAGAAAAGTACCTACAATCTGCAAAAAATATGGAAGAAGGATGCAGAGCTTTAGAAGCAACATTTAATGAATTAACAGACGTGTTTGGAAAATTAACTCAATACTACACTCGTCTTGAAGAAGCACTATAGGATATAGGAGGTAAAAGGAATTATGGCAGGATTATTAAAGTTAGATAGTGAAAAGTTTAATAACTCAATAGGAGCTTTAAAAGCAGCTTCAAACGATCAAATTGTGGAATCTATGACAAGAGTTGCTCAAACTCTAAAGAATACAGGAGATAGCAACCCATTAGTTGAACAAGCATTAGATGCTTGTAAGAAGTTCCAAAATCAATATAATGTAACATTAGCAGGAATTGATGGTTTCATAAAGGAAACTAGAAAGATGTATGATATAGCTGAACATATGGAAAAGAGAGCTAATGTTGGAGAAGTTTCATCAAGAGACACTGCATTTGACAACCAACAAATAGATAGCAGTTCAGTTTTAATATAATTAACGTTTCATAGTTAGAGTAATAAATTTAGATAGGTGTAGATAAATTATATTGATTTATCTGCTCCTATCTATAATATTTAGGAGGTACAGAATGTTATTCTACACATTGCTAGATTTTAATGGCGAAAAGAAGCCTTTTGTATTAACAGCCAGAGTGATGGGTGATAATGGTAACCAATTCTATACATTTAAGAATATGTTGAATGATAGGTCAGTATATCCTATCCTAAAATATAAGGGTGATTTAATTCAATATGATGGAGTGGCAAGTTTCGATAAGATTCTTGTAGTATGTAATCCTGAGAATAGAGCAACTTGTGTAAACTTTACTCCTGTATTTAACATATTAAGTAAAAAGATTGGTTCTAACTTAAGCCAAGCTGTTTTTGAGAGTCTTGTAGGAAAACTTACAGCAAAGGGAAATCCTTATCAATTAACAGCAAGAGATATAGAAGTATTCTTCAATGCTATGGGAGAGTTAGAAGAGTACAAGAGTGGTAGACTTGAGATTCAATATGATATATCCAAGGAAGGTTTAATAAATAATAATATAACCGTACCAATCTTAGAGAGTTCTAAGAAAGATGTTCTAGAACTTTCATTTGTAAAAGACGGAAATAATGAGAATGTATTTATGGAAAATCCTGACTCAGACGTCTTTATTAAATTATCAACATACGAGGATATAATAATTAATGATAGTGCTTGTTATACAGCATTAGCAAAGGTATTCATTCCTTTTAAAAATAATTTATTATATACTCCTAACTACAAGTCAGCAATATCTGATAACTTTGATTTAAAAACATTATATGGTAATGCAGATAATAATGATTTGGATATTCAACCTAACGAAATGTATTTCTACAATGCAATGAAAGAGTTGATAAATTATGGTATCCAACAAGAGTTCCCTAATAATACTTTAGAGGAATGTATTGAAAATAAATCATCATCAAAGAGAGTAAGAGTTTATTTAGAAGAACTTGCCTCAAGAATAACTGCAATCAACTGGGGATTCACTGGTAATTATCCAATATCTAAATATGCTTCAATGAACTTCGAAGCTATTGGTGATGGTGATGATGAAGATGATGACTTAGATATAGATGAAGAAAATAATGATGATGCAGATACTTTAGATGATAAAAATAATGTAGCTGAGGGAACTAAGAAATATTTCCCACGTACAGTATCAGATTCTGTACCAGGCTTAGATTATGTATTATCTGAAATAATAGAACAAGCATCATTAAATGATATCTATGCACCTGCTGAAGCAGTTATAAAAGCTTTAAGATGGGGTAATAGAAAACCTACAAGATTAAAGCTAAATGGATTAAAAGGATACTTTGATTTTAGAACTGGTAAAGTAATGCAATTATCAGGTTCATTCATAGGCTTAGAAGTTAAGAAAATAAATGGTGCAACATATACACCATCTAAGATAATCAAGAGTCCTGCTAAGATAAGAGATGCAAGATATGCTAGGTCATTAAACTATAATAGTCAAACTCTTAATATACCAGTAGGTATAGTTTGTACTAAAGAGTTTATGAATGGTTTACAACAAAGTACTTGCTTCACAATTCCAACCTTAATAAAATACATTAAGGAAAATCCAGGTGATGTAGCAGGAATATCTTTTAATCAAGACAAGATTGTAAGAAATCCTTTATTAGACTCATTAGAAGTAGTACCTTTAGAAGTTACAAATAATTTAATAAATCTTAGTTACAGTGGAGAAGTTATATGCTTTAATAGTGATGAGTTTATAGACAATTATTTAACATTAGGTTTATATTCTGAAAATAATACAGAGTTATCTATATTAGAGGAATACTTAGAACTTAATGATATAAATGTTGTACTTGATGAAAAAGCATATGATAATCCAATGGAGTTAGCTACTAAGTACTTATCTTCACAAGGATTAGATACGTCATCAATAGACCCTAAATCAATAAGAAACATTCTTAAAGGCAATGCCGGAGTTAAACCTTATATCAATGCTAAGTATGCAAAAGAAATTTTACCAATAGTAGTTGGAGTTGCATCAGATGTATTAGAATTAAGGCGCCAAGGTTCACGTGCAGACATTAGTGAAATAATTAATATTTACTTAAGTGAAATGTTAAATCACAATGCAATGAAACCTGAGGAAATATTAGATACTGCTGATATGAAAACTTTAAATGTATTTGATTCAGCAGAAACTGATGAGCAAAGAGAAGAAAGGGAGAGGGAAGAAATGAGAGACTATTTAATTAAGGAGATACCTACAGGTGCTCAATTAGTTAAGTTAGCAAGTAAGAAATATGATGCAGTAATGGGTCCTAATAACGTTATTAAGAAACCTGCAATGGAATCTCAAAATGTAGGTTATGTTTATATAGGTACGTCAGATGCAGGAAAGTATTATATACTATCTGATAAACTTCCAAATGGTTGTAAGGAAACAGGACAAAGAATTATATTAGAGCAAGTATTAAAAGTTTGTGTAGCTGATTCATTTAACTTACTTGCAGGAAATAAACAACAAGTAAAGATTTATTTTGCTAGTAAATCAGCATGGGAACATCTAGCAGATGCATTTATAAAATATGTTAGATAGCAAAGTCTAACATTAAGGGGGAAAATCTATGTTTACATTTAAAGATAGTGATATCAAGAATAAAGTAGACAGTTACATTTCATCCTTTAGTAATGGAGTCGGAGGAATATTATTATACTCCGACTTTATTAAAAACGTTCTAAAGAAAGGTCATGCCAAAGCATTAGCTGAAGGTTATTTAAAGTATCCTTATGAGGTGAATATTCCAAGAAGTTCAGATGATATGCTTAAAGGCGATTTTTCACCATTAAGAACATTACAAATAACTGAACCAATTTATTTTGATGATGCTCCAATGTGGTGGCGTAGTTCATTAAATGAAGTCTATTTAAGATTTGGTAACATTAGAGGAGATTCTAGAAAGCCTTCAGAGTATTCATTTAATGATACTGTAATACATGGTATGCTTGGAGGTATAACAGGTTTTGGTAAATCAGTAACATTAAACTCTATTATATTTAGTATGTGTTTTGAGTATGCACCTTGGGAAATAGATTTAACATTATTGGATGCAAAAGCAGCTGATATTAAAAGATTTGGTAGTAATAAATTACCACATGTTAGTACAGTTGGTGCAACATTCGATTCTGATTATATGAGGTCTGTTCTTGAAGCAAAGCAAAGAGATTTAGTTATTAGAAACTCTGTTATAAGTAAAGCAGGGGCAAAAGACATAATAGAATTCAGAAAGAAAACAGGATTAGTTCTTCCTAGAAATGTTATAATATTTGATGAGGTACAATCTGCCTTCTCAACAGCGGGAAAGAACTTAGCAAAGATGGTTTTAGTAGTGGATAGTGTGGCTAGACTTGGACGTAGTGCCGGTTGTCATATGTACTTAGCAACACAAGGTGTAGCTAGTGATATACCTGCTAACACTTATGGGCAATTTAAATTAAGATGTTGTCTAGGTGCTACAGCAGATGTATCAGAAAAGATATTGGGAAATGATGCGGCTAAATTAATACAAACTAAGGGAAAGATGTTTGTTAATACAAATGTAGATGGTAAATCATCAGCAGATAATGTTGAGATAAAAGTTCCTTTTCAACCAAGTTCAGGAAGTAACGATGAATTCACTCCACAATCAAAATTCTTATATGCAATGGGAGAAAAGTTTAACTTTGTAAGACCTTTAAATTTCTATGATGAAAATGATATGATTTATGAATCTCAATTTGAAAATTATTTAGATAAGGTAAATGCAGATAAAAATCATATAATCTTAGGAGAACCAGGTTTTGTACTAAATGATACAATACCTGCTGTTAATATACCTTTATTTAAAGGTGACTTTGAAAATATAGTAGTATATACACACAATGCAAAAGATGCAATTAGATTTGGTAGAACAATAAGACATAACTTTAGTAGGTACGATTATTTGAATGCAGTTATCTCAGGTGACCAAGAAATGACTAAAGAGATGGAATTACAAAAACTACCGAATGTTAATATTTATAATATAGATAGTGCTCGTGATGTTAAATTCACAGCATTATTAAATACCATACTGTATAGGAAACTAATGCTGAGTGCAGATAATTTAATATCTGAATCCACAGTTAATTGTAGTCAATCAGGAAAAGAAACACTTGAAGCAATGTTCCCAAATAGACCAACTGTCTATAATTCAGGAATATTACAGAGTAGAGTTGAAGCTTTATTCTACCTATTAAAAACAGATTTAGCATTAGACTTTAACATTAGTGATTCAACAAAGATATTAGCTGACCTTTCAAAAGCTGAACAAGATGAAGCAAGAAGTTTAGGTCTAAAGGATATGAATGTTGCAATCAAGAAAGACCTTGAGTTATTAAAAGTAATAAAAACAGCTTTAACATTATATGTAAATTATAATTTCTTAGATAGAGTTATATCATCAGAAGATTTCCCACCTACATTTATGTGGATGATAGGTTATACCAAAATAAGATTACTGGGTAGAGTACCTGAGATGAGAACAATATCTAAGTTAAAAGATTTTATGTTAGATGCACATAAAGCTAATGTTAGATTCATAATCTTTACAGATAATATGTCTGAGATGTCAGATATAGCAATGGCAACAAGATTCTTTATAACAGATGGTAAAGCAATGAAACAAGCTAATAAGATGAATTGTTCCGAAACATATCCGGAATCAACTTTACCACAATTAGCTGTATTAAGTGAAAGCACAACAGGTGACTGTCTAAAGTTTAAGAAATTATTCTTTGACGGAGAAGTTTTAGTATAGAAAATTTAAGTTAGTAGTAGGAGGTATTATGAACATTTCTGATAGACTTAAACAAAAAGTAGATGAAAAGTATCACAATCAAGTAGATATGATTGCTGATATACTTGACCCAAATCAAGAATATAAAATAACTTTTATGAGAAACAGAGCAAGAATGGAATTACTTTTAAAAGAGTATAAGCAAGACCCTTCAAATCTGTATATATCATTATTGACTTTATATGGTGATATCGTAACCAATATTAAATTTAGAGTTGTAGGCGATTTTGTAGTTGCACTATTAAAGATTACAAAAGAACTAGAACACAAAGAGTTTAAAGATGAATATCACATATTAATTTATGAAGCAGACAATAATGTATATTTCAGTTAGGAGGTTTTAAAATGAGAGCTTATACACTAAAGAACTATTTAAGTAATTTAGTTAGGTTTGCAGGAAATAATACCTATATCCTGGAAATGATAGGTGAGCAAACAAACTATAAGTACACATTTAAGATTTATAAAGAGTTAAGTTTAACAATAGATGATAATGACCCAAATACACCTAAGTTGTTTATTAATATAAGTAATATTGATTTCATACAATTTAAGGATAAGACATTTAAACCAGTGAGACTTGAGGAAAGCATACCAAGAGGAACAAATGATTTATTTGAGCGTAGTGAGATAAACATCTTCTATGAAGCACAAATGTATATTAAGTTATTTAGACTTATGAAGGAAAGAGTAAGTTTCATGTTTGTATGTAATGATAAATATTATTACTGTTATTATATAGACGGTAAAGCATTGTATATAGAAGAAGATGAGAAAAGATATATGGTCAAGGGAACTAGCTTATTTCACTTAAGCAAGAACTTTCCAAACTATCAAATCCTATCTGTATCACAACCACTTAACAGATACAGTTACGGTAAGTTCTTAGATGTTCATAATGAGATAGCAATTAAAAAGGGTAAAGAGTTAGTAAAATATAAATTTGACTCTAGAATAGAGTAGATGGGAGGTTCACATGCTAAAATTTTATAGTACAGATATACCTGATGTAGAATTGTATGAATCGAGATTAAGGTCACCAGGATATATTTACTTAAATAAAGAAAAGGCTTCAAAGCTATTAGTATATCAAGACGTTTGTAGAGTATCTTGTTATAACTTAGCAAAGATAGTAATGAAAGCTAATAGCAGTAATAGATATAGAGAATTATCTGATGACATGGTTTGTGACTATTTACTAGAAGTTGAAAGATGTCCAGAATATAAGATTTTATCTAATAAAAATAAAAGAGGATATTCTATAGAATCTAAATCTGTATTAATGCCACTTCTTCAAAATGGATATGCTAGAGAGTTTTTAGAACCTTTCATAGAATTTAAATCATTGAAGAAACAATGTAGTACAATACGTAACATGATAGCAGGTTTAGTATCAGATGGTACAGTAAATGAGGAAGGTCAAGCTATTGAACGTTTAGCCTATAAGGTTAATGTACAAACAAACTTAAGATTTAACTACAACAATTTTGATATAGTAACAATACCTCATATCTACAATTCATGTGTATCAGTTCCAAAAGGGAAGATATTAGTTTGGGCTGACTTTGACCAATCAGATTTACGTATTGCTTATAACTTATTCTTAAGAGATAAGAACAATGCTAAGATAATGGATACATGTGATGATAAGTATGAAGGTATGGCAAGACTTGTAGCGGCTGTTAATAATGAACCTTTCGACCTAGATAAGTTTAAGAAAGAAAGAGACCTTTATAAGGTACACGTGTTAAAAACAATCTATGGAGGGCAACCTGCGGGTACTGAAGAAGAAAGACAATTCATAAAAAAGCTACAAAATTTTCTTAACACTTGTCCAAGATATGTAGAATATAAGAAAAGACTTGATGATAAATGTGCATTAGGTTTACCACTACAAATAAATAGTTATTTTGGACACACTGAAATTTATAATATTGGTTATAATAAAAGTTCAGCAGTTAACTTTGGATTAAACTCACCAAATCAAACAGGTACTTCCGAAATAATGGTTTTAACAGTTAATACAATTCTTAATAAGTTCTATGAATTAGGTTATACACAAGACCAAGTAGATATTTATTATGTTAGACATGATGAATGTTTATTTATGATTGATGATGAAGTTATGAGAGATGCTTGGATATTTAAAGAATGTTCTGAAATCTTAGTAGATAATTGGACACCTTTAACTTTAAGCTTTAACTTTGGATATAACTACAAAGAACCTGTTGAGAGTTTAAAACTATTAGCCGAAAATAACTGGTTAATAAATAAAGATAAGATAACACAAATTCCATTAGATACATCTGAAGTATATGAATATATTCCAGTTACAGATACACTTAACCTAGAAATAGGAACCTATTCTGTAGAAGGCAATACTATAATTTGTATCTATAACACTAAAGCAAATACCTGTAAGTATTATGAATTAGGTTCAGAAAACTATGCAGATATAATGTCAGCAGTTAGAAGTATATTATCTAAACAGGCAGAAGTGTTATCTGAAAAATATGGTGGAGCTTTAATTTATAATCAATTAACAGATGGTGAAGATTTTGTTGATTCATTCTATATGAAATATATTAGAGATTTATCATCATTTAGTAAATCATCAATTCTTGCAAATCTTTTCTTTGCTAAGAGATATCCTAATAAATTCCAAGCTGAAACTATATCTGTCTTGTTAAATAATAATTCGAGATGGATTAAAACCATAAAGGATAATAAGATAGTTGATTAATGGCTAAGAAAAACTACAAATCTAAGACCAATGATTTCATAATAGATTATTATAAAAAGCATGGTCTTAATAGAACAGTTAAAGTAGCCTACAAGATGCTTGAATTAAATAATCATAAAGATGATAAAGAGTTCAGAGCACAAGTACATGGTGAAATAGCTGAAAGTATTTTAGAAGTTGGAATTTATGATTTTATGCAAAGACATGAAGCAGAAACTGAACAATGGATTGTTGAAAAAGGTATGATATTAAAAGACCCAGAGTCAGGAGGAAAGTATTTAACAGAGTTAGATATGACCATATTCACACCTTATAAAATAATAACTATTGAATGTAAATCCTTTGCGGGGGATAAAAGATTTACAGATAGATGTACTGTTAGAAGAAAAGGTATAAGGGCAAAGGACGTTTATGACCAACATGAAAAACATTATAGAACCTTAATGCATAACTTCAGTTCATTTAGAATTTTAAATGAAAAGAGTGGAAGAGTATCTCCATTACAGATAGCTTATTATGATTTCTCAGAAGGAACTGTTACAGATGAAAGAGATGAGAAGTGGAGAAAGATGATGCCTATAATAAATCCTTTTAATCTTGATAAGTTCTTAACTCAATTCATTAATAAGCCTACATACTGGAGAATTGATTATGTACAAAGGGCGGTGAATATAATTGGAAAAAATAAAAAGCGTAATACGAGTGCTCATCTTAAGTATGTTACTAGTCTTGACCATAGCACTGATAGCAAGCCTAGTGGTTTTAAATAAGAACAAGTTATATGGTGTTAAGTATTCGGATACAACTGTACAAGAATATTATGGAGACAGATTACCTTATGTACTAAATTCTGATATTTACACGATAGCAGGACTAGATATAATGGTAACAGATTTCTATGATGTTGATAAAGCCAATCTAAAGGAAATGAAGGGGAATGATTCAGAAACAATTGTATTTGATGAAATAATGGATGCTATTGGTAAGGTCAATTATAATGAAACACAAAATGACCCTAAAAAGATTTCTGATTATGGTGGAAATTGTCAAGCATATTCATTATTACTAGAAGCATATTGTAAACAAAATAATATAACAAGTAAACTTCATTATACAGATAAGCATATGTACAATCATGTGCAATTGATGGGAGTATGGTATAAAGTAGATGTAACAAAGGGTATAATGGAGATTCTTTAATTAGTAGGAGGAAATCACAGATGAATAATTTAACAAAGGTATGTAATATTTGGGATAATTTAGATGCGTCATTTGAAAACATGGCGTCTAAGTTAAAGGTATCTACAAGAGTAGATTTTATCAAGAAGTTAGTAGGATATGATGAAGCTTCAAATTCTACAAAGATAGAATACATTAAAGGAAAGCTAAATGAAGAAATAGCTAGTTACTCAGATGTTGAAATGTCTTTATATACAAAGATAATAAACGTTTTAACAGGAGTTGATTTATTAATAAAATCAAAAGACTTTGATGCTATAGAAAATGCACCAACTTTAAATTCTATCTTAATGGATAGTATAGTTGAAGTAAAGAATGTAAAGGAAACAACTACAAAGCTACCTGAGGACTTCTTCCAAAAGTTAGCACCTTTAAAATCACCTATAGCAGAGTTAGAAGAATATATGACTTTAGATGAAGTTTATAATCTAACAGGATGTGTTGGTGAAACATTTATCTTAAATAAAGATAACACAGTTAGTTCTTATGTATTAACCAATACAGAGAATGAAATATTTATTTACAATTCAATGAGTGACATAATATCTATGCTAGATAAAGTGAGTGTACCTGCAACAAGAAGGTTTGCTTCATATTGTATAAAATGTTACAAGCTTTTATTATCAAGTAATAAGTTAAAGAATCATACTATCATGTTATCTAAAAAATACTACAAAGTAGATGGAAAGAAGATAACAGTTTATATTGGAAATGAATCTTTTGAAATAAAACTTACACCTCAGAAGATAATATCTGAAGATAGAGTTTACGGTTATTTGGTAAAGATTAAGACAGGTGAATTTAACACTCAACTAGTATTATTAGATATATAGGACTCGGTTTATCACTGAGTTCTACATACACACCTAACCTTTAAAAATTCACTATGGAGGAACTATGTATCTAAGAAAAGAGCAAATACAAAGTTTATTAGATTGTGAAGATAATCTAATAAATGTTAGTGTATTTGTAAATAAACTGTATAGCTTATGTGAGACATTAGATTTAACAAACTTAGATAAGGAATTAAATTATAGTGAAATAGATTGGGAATTTGAGAGGTTTTTTGATATGTAGTATGAGAGGGTAGAAAGGTTAGGTGTGTTTTATAATGTATTAATGAACACACATTTATATTTTTATAGAGATATACATACATGTTAAAGAGTTAAGGAGGTAAAAATGGATATTAATTTAAATAAACGATATAGAGATGCTGAGTTAGAAAGAATGCCTATATTAGATGCTTACAATCTAATATGTAATGGAAAATACTACAGTAAATTTCATAGCACGTTTTGGTTAAATAGAGCTAAAGCTAGACAAGATGCCATTTCCTTAACACAATATGTTTTTAGCTCTATAAGTAAGACTAAGTTAGATGATTTACCTAGAAGTGTTACAGAGCAGACTTTTAAAAGATTAAAACTAGATTCAATGTTACGTGATATATTTAATGGAAGAATTAGTGATGCATTAATGAGTGCATTCCCTAATCAATTTAATCTATTACAATTTGATGAAGCAGAACCTAAAGACTTTAGTGATGAAAAATGTGTTGAAGCTGTAAGATGGTTAGTTGAGGATAAACTACATATGACAGTAGATGAAGCATATAGAGAATTAACAGTAAGTGCTTTTTCAAGATATCATTTAATAGTAATGCTAGTTAGAAATTATAAGTCAGATGTAACAAGGGCATTAAATTGTGCCTATCCAAATAACAAACATTCTAAAGGGTTATTCAAACAAATTAAATCAATATTCAGTTAGTTATTATTTATAAGGGTAATCTGTATGGTTACTCTAATTAAGTAATAATAGGGAGGTATTGTATGAATAAAGAACAAGATATATTTATGGAAAGATTTAATAAGCTAAAACAGGAAATGCAAATACTATATAAAACATTTCTAACAGAAGATGGGACTATAAATATATTTTTAGATTCAGTTATGTATGGTTATATAATTTCATTATACTCAGATATAGATGTAAAGAAATACGTTAAACCTTTATTTAGATATAAAGAGTTAATACCAACAATTAACTTCGATTATAAATATATAGATAAAGATACAATAACAATAGAAGAGTTTGGTAAGGTAAATAAACAGATTATAAACTTTATCTTTAACAGATATGCTAATGATAAATATATAGAAATTAGAACTAGAAGAATATTAAATCTAGAAGTGTTATTTGTTACAAAAGATAGATGGCTAGAGATTAGAGATATCATTAAACATATCCTAGAAGAGTTAGATATTCTATTTAGAGATATATTAGACGAGTTATGTCATCCATTAGATATAATAGACGTTTATCCAATTGATAGATATTATATTCCGGATAATCTTAGAACTGAAATTGAAAAAGATACTTCTAATAAACCAAAGTATTTTAATCTAGAAAGCTTAATACTTCAGAATCTAGATTTAGAAGAATTAAAATATTGTAATACAACTCAATTAATAAATCTAGCAAATGAAATAGTAAAGCAATTACATGCTTCATATAAAATTAATGCAGATGATTTAGAGGAATTGTTAAATAAAATAATTTTTAAATAAAGGAGATGTTTTATATGTCATATAGAAATACAAGAGAATGTGTTTCTCAACATATAACAAATCCCGAAAACTTATTAGGTGTTTTAAATCAATCAGTATTAGAAATCAATTTAGGACATTGTAATCAAACAGCAAGGAATATTGAATATGTAGTAAAGTATTTGGAAAATAACTTTTTTGAATTAGGAGTAACAACTCTAACAGAAACACCTGAGACAAAGACTAGAAGATTTCATGTCTTTGAAAGGGATAAGTTATATGAAACAGTAATAAAGATTTTAAACTCACAAGGTGATTATGACTTAGATAATGTAATAAATGCTTTAGAAGATGTAGGTGTTATGGTTTTGAGAGATTGTGTATTAACTCTCAGATTCTTTGCAGTAGATGATAAACCTGTAATATTTAAAGAGATAAGGAGAGAAATATGAAATTCTTAGAAGATGATTTTAGTTTAAGTAAAGTAGTTTTTAGCTGTTTAAGTGTATTATCATTCTTTGCAGTCTTTATGTCAATAATGTCAGAAGAAGTAACCAATAGTGTAGGAATGATTGAACTTACAACATTTGAAAGAGTAATACCTAGAGTATACATATATGTAGCAATGGGATTAATAGCAATATTAACAGTAGCTTTATTATTTCAAAAAGAGTTTGAAACTTATTATGCAACTTTAGCTGGATTTAATATACTTGCAATAGCTGTGTTGATAATAACAGAAGAAATCTTCGAAACAAATATAGTTATAATGGTTTATGTTCTTTATATAGTTTTATTTATTTTAGTTAGACTATACCTAAAATATGCACCTAGATTTATGCCAAATAGAATAGTGTTCTATATATTAGAAGCGTTAGTCATATTTGGTATATTAGGTGCATGTGCTTATTTCTTTGCATTAAAAACTAGATATGATATCCTAGCAGGAGGAATAGTTTTCTCAGCAATGGCTATAGGATTAATATTAATAAATATAGGAAATGTAAGAGAAAAGGGAATTTAAATATTTATAGGAGTAATCTATATGGTTACTCTTATTAAATAATTAAATTTGGAGGTGTTATATTGTTCGACCAGTTAATAGAAAATGGAATACAAAAGATATATACAACAGATTTAAAATCACAAAAAGTTTTTATAGAAAATATATGTGAAAAAGTTAGACATATGAAGTCAGATATAATATATAAGCTAGGTGGATTCTTTGTTCCTAATGATGATTATATGATAAAGATGATGGGTAATGAAATTGTTATGTTAGACTATGATTGCTATGATGCTTTTGGTAATTGTAAATGGAATGGATATCTAGTATTTCCAATATATAATATAGTAGGAGAAGTAGTTGGTCTTACAGGTTTTCATCCTATTAATAAATTAAAACAACAAGAATCAGATGAGAATTGGGACTTAGAAGTTTATAAGAAATCAAGTAAAAGATTATTTGAAGCCGGTAATTATATATTCTCTAGACAAGATATATTTTATGAAGCTAGAAAGCAAGGGTATATTATTTTAACTGACGGTAACTTTGATACTATATCAGCATTACAAGAAGGCTTAGTTGCAGGGGCATTACTAGGTTCTCACTTTAGTGATGTTGTAATATCAATGTTAAAATTTATAGATATAATCTATTTATCTGTGGATAATGACGAAGCAGGTATAAAGCTGTTACGTCAATTAAGACGTTACTTACCTAATGTACGTGCAATAATGCAAAACAAGTACAAAGACTTAGATGACATTTTGAAAAGTGAATACAAAGAGGAGTTTTTAAAGAAGTTTGAACAAAACAGAAAATCGAGGTTTAACTTAGATTTAGTTTTGAGATAGGAGGGAAGTTATGGAGTTATTAGAACAGATAAAGGAGGAATTTAAAATAGATAGAGTTCCAATGAAAACACTATCAAGTATCTCCTACAAGATAGGTGCTGTATTATGCTTTTTAATAGGATTTAAAATATCCTTATCAGAACCATCTGTA
>ENA-UOOC01000238-UOOC01000238.1-human-gut-metagenome-genome-assembly--contig:-C48old-NODE-238-length-60856-cov-7.177810_pt1 | contig 60856 bp, 62 predicted proteins | sample MGYA00242469_ERZ724016 | MGnify/ENA metagenome assembly ERZ724016 | reverse complement strand
GTATTTTCAAAATTAAAAGATTTATTTAAGAAAAATTAGGAGGAACAGTCATGGGCAAATGGCACAATACAATTTAAAGAAGGTCTTAATGTAATTAAGGGTGAAAATAGTGGCGGTAAAAGTGCAGTATTTAATGCCTTAATGATGGCTTGTAATCCTAATAAGTTTACAGCAAAAGAAAGAAAAGATTTAATAAGATTTGGACAAGAGTATGCACAAGCAGTTTTTATATTTTCAGGATACCAAGCTGGTATTGTAAGAATATTAAAGAATAAAGTAATTTATTTATTTAGTAAAGATATAAGAACTAAGAAATATGATACGCAAATAGGTGTACCACATAAAGAACTATTAGAGTTATTAGAAGTTTATGTAGAACCAAGAACAGGGTTCTTATTAAATGTCATTGATTCTGATAGACCATTACTTTTAGTAAACAGTGACCAAAAAGCAGATAGTAGCTTAGTATCTTCATTAATACAAAGTCCGGAGTTAAGAAGGCTTATAGATTTATTTGAATCAAAACTACCGGAGTTAGAAAGTCAAAAGGCAAAGCTGTTAGAATCACAATACAGGCTTGAAGGAAGATTAACTGATTTAAGTTATACAGATTTAAATTCAGTTGAATCAGAGATTAACAGTGCAGAGTTATTAATGGAAGTCTTTCCAAAACTAATAAGAATATATGATTATTTAAATACAGTTAACATAGTAGATTACAACCTAGCGGAGTTAGATATAGCTTTAGACTTTATAAATCTAATAGAACAAATAGAGTCAACAGGTATAACAACTCTTGATACATCTACAGATAATTATGATACCGACCTTTTAAACATATGCAATTTAGCATTAGCATTAGAAGAAACTAATATATCAAAGCTTGAAGCCCTAGCAGATTTAAATGAAATTAATGAACAAGAAGAGTTATTAAACACTATAGACAATCTTATGGAGATTCATAATAGAATAGCTATAGTTGAAGATATTCAAAATACAACTTTTAAAATTAATTCAGAATTACAGAAGGCTTGTGAGTTAATGAATGTATTAGAAACATTAGACAATGCTCATAAGACTTTAACCACAGCAATACAAAGTAGTACAATAATGAATGAAACTTTAGATAACATTAATAGACTGGAAGAAATTCTAAATAATCTAGCAAATGAAAATGAGATACTGAAATGTCCAATTCATAATACTATAGTGTTTAAGAATGGTGAATGTATTCCAGTGATAAGTAAGGGGTGCTGAGTATGAATAAAGATGATATTAAAAACAAATTAAATAATTTAATGCAAGAGGAGGAAATAATATCTATACCCGATATAGGTTATGTGTATCCTAGTAAATATAAACTTGTTATGAGTTATGTAGACCCATCAGAAGATACTAATAGAGGAGAAGGTGTTTTAGGAACATTCTCTAGAGCAGGAGAATTAGATTATATTTTAAGAAATATAGTAGAAAAGTATGATGACACATCATATGAATTAACTTGCAATAGAACTGGTTTAACTTTACGTTTTAACACAATACCTGAGAAGCGTAAGATAAAGGAGTTTGCTAAAGAACTTATTGAGAAGATGAAAGTCTTAGATACAAAAGCAATTCAATTAGCAAATGCAACAAGACTTTATTTTAAAGACCCTGTAGACTTTATACAATCAGTTATAAAGCAGGATTTATGTGTAGTTCAGAGAGATTTAAGATTAGAAAAGATTTCACTTGAGAAAGTTAAGATTTACGAAGATGAGATTTATGTGGGGAAAAATGTTGTATTTAATCTTGAAGGAAGTAACTTATTAAACAACAGAATTTATCTTTGTAATGCAACATATAATAAATATATGTATGTAGATAATATTTCATTTGGTGAGATTGACATTTTAGATAATGAAGATGCTGAATATTAAATTTTAATTGGAGCCATTTATATAATGGCTCTTATTTAGAATTTAGAATTAGTAGGAGGAAAGCAATGAGTAGAAATGTTTATTTAGTAATATCAGATTTACACGCAAGTTATAAAAATAAAATCAATAGACATGATTATGTAAAAGAGATAGAAGATGTAATAAATAAAATAATAAAGATAGCTAATAGATATAAGCAACAAGGAAACAATGTAATCTTATTGTTCTTAGGAGATATTGTAGATGACTCGTATAAGGACTTAACAAAAGCAATATGGCTAAACAACATATTTGTTTATTTATCTAGTAGTTATAAAATATATTCTGTAATGGGTAATCATGAGTTTTCATATTATAAGGATAATCCATTTTGGAGTTTAATGTCAGATGTTAATTCAACTAAGATAAAAGATGTCTTAACAGTAACATGGCAACCAACAGGATTATTGCAACTAATAGATGTAAGAGATAGATTAGAAGATGGTGAAGTAATGTTTAACTTTAATCATCATCCAACTCAAATAAACATACCTACTCCTAACAAAGTAAACATAGGTTTATTTCACAAAGACTATGCACCTAAAGCAGTAGTGGAAGATATGAAAAGAAACTTTAAAATGGATGTATGGGACGGACACATATATAATTTTGAAAATTCAACTTTGTTAGATGGCTATGATTATGCCTTCTTTGGACACTTACACAAGGTATATGGTACATGGACATTCGTAAATGATAAGACGAATGCAAAAACTACTTTATATTATCTAGCAAGTCTAGGTAGACCAAATCATACAGAAGTTCAAGACAATTTCTTAGAAAGAAATATACCTGCAATAATAGTAGACAATGGTAAATTTGTTACTATAGAAGATAACAAAATAAAACTTCTATCAAGAGAAGAATGTGTTAAAGAAGAAGTTGTAAAGAAACAACAAGAGATATATCAAACTAAAAAGCAGGATAAAACAATGATTAAGTATAAACCTTTATCTGATGACCCAATAACTAATGTACAATCAGCATTATCAGAAAGACCGGATTTATTATTTAAGTTTAATAACTACTTGGATAATGATGTTACAATAGTTGAAAATCAATTAAGATTAAAGGTGGAAGTAATCACAAAGAATAATTAGGAGGTTTTAGAAGTGAATAATTTAAATGTCGAAATGGGAAAAGATTTAGATTTACGTAAAGTACGTGATGAGATAGTGGGAAAGAAAGCTTTATATGAAGAGAACGCTAGAAAGCTAGATGAATCTATAAATAAACTAAAACCTGTTATAGATTCTATTAGTTCTGAAACAAGACAGAAATTAGCGATGAAAGGTTTAAGTGTAGATAACATTTTAAATGTAGACTACGATAGATTGAAAACAGATAAACAATATCTAACAGAATATAAGAAGGAGTTAACATCAGTTATACTTTCAGTTAAACAGAAGTTAGGTGAATTATTATGATAAAGTTTTCAGTAAACATTCCTAGCATTGATAAGCTAAAAACATTCCTAGCTAATAGTGAATTAGATTACATATCAGTTTTAGCAACACCAGGAATTGTTTATTTTATGAGTGAAACTAAAGAGTTGTATATGCACTATGCAGTACAAACTTTATCAAGATATAACCTAAATAACTCTGAAATATTTAGATTAGATAGAAAGACTTTTTCTTCACTAGTTAACGATGGTGTTATAGAATTTGAATTAACAGATTCAGAGATTATAATTAACTTTAGAAAACAAGGTGGAGCATTAGCATATTCATATAAGACAGTTAGACAAATAGATGTATTAGGTAAATTCTTAGATAGATTAGCCTTATTAGAAAACATTGAAGATTACCCTATGATTAATCTTGCACCTTTATCACCTTTAGCAAAGATGTCTAGGTCAACAGGTAATGTAATTAATTGTGGTGAAGATGTAGCAAGTGTTAAATTAGGAAATGGATTTGTTTATAGTAATTTAAAAGGTCAACCCTTTGTATGTCCAGGTAAAGCAATTAGTTTATTATTGTCCTACACATTAAATGTTTATAATGTACAAAATTATTTGATGTATAATAGTAGTGATATAGTTGTAATGGTAACTAAATATAGACAAGGCTTTGTACCTGACATAGATTATATAAAAGAGCAGAAAACACATTTCTTGGTAGATTTTGAGATGGGTGACTGCACCAATATGTGTAAAAAGCTAAGACCAAAAGATGGAACATTTGTATTAGACTTAAATTTAGAACAAGCTATATTGACTACAGATAAGTCAGAATACATTACAAAAGTAAATATAATAAAAGCACAATCCAGAAAACCTAAGAATGGGTCAGATGAATTAGATTTAGATGTTGATATAGATTTAGCAGATTTATCTTTAGATGGAGATATGGCTGTAGATATTAATACAATATCTTCCACTAGAGTAAATCTACCTAGATTTGAAATACCATTTGAAATCTTAGGAAAAATATTAGTACCAATCGGTAGAAACAAATTATCTTTGATGATTAAGAAGAATTTTATAATTATAAAAGTAAAAGCTATGTTCATAGTGTTTGCTAGAAAGGATGTATAATGGATACTTTGAGTGTAAATGAATTGTATGCAGATTATAATGTATTTCTTTCAAAACTAAGTTATAAGAAATCTAAATTCGAAGAAGCTAAAAAGACTAATGAACAGCTTACAAATCTAAAGGCAAGACTTAATAAAGTATTAGAATTGAAGAATGAGGTAGACCAAAGTTATTATGACTTTGATTTATTAGCAAAGATTTGTAAAGAGGAAGATAAGAATTATAAGAATAGACGTTTAGCTTTTATAGAGAATAATATAGAAAAGGACATAGATTTAATATTCCCTAATGAAGGATTTAAACCAAAGATTTCCTGTGATGTTAAATATAATAACGATACAGCTGTGTTTACATTATTAAGCAGAACAGGTAGAGTTTCTACACCAAAGAAATCAGAAGGTAGATTATGTAGACAACTAATAAGTTTTAGTGCAACTAAAGTAATTTCAGAATGTTTCAATCTTAATAAACTTTATATAGATGAAGCGTTTACAGCGTCATCGAGAGAAAACCTTACAAAGATAAGTGGTATTCTAAAGACAGCTTTAGATGCAGGAAAACAAATAATTCTAATAGAACAAGAAGATGGTTCTTATAAGGATTTACCAAGGAGAGAAATCTCTATTGAAAAGAATCCATTAAGTCTAGAAACACAGATAGTATCAGTAAAAGATTATTAACAGGAGGTTTGAATATGAGATTAGAATATTATACCTATGCCCAGTTTCATAATTTAATTAAGAAGAATCCAGTAATCACAGATACATTAACAGATGTATTTTCAAATGTATGTAATTTCTATATAAACCTTAGTAAAGATAAATATAGTCAAGAAGTTGCTTATGAGATAAATGACGTAGCAGATGATACAGGAACAGTTATCAGTGGTGAATCAGAAGAAACCAAATTAATATATGCTCAGTTTGGTATTTACTTTAAATCGCTTGTACAACTTAACGACAACTCTTTAGACATGTTAAGTACTGATAGAAAGTATATCATCTTTATAGGTAATTCAGATAAAAATCCAAATCCTTCAAGTGAGTTATTAAAGTCAGAAGTTAAGTCAGCAGTAAATACTTATCTTCCAAATGAAGTAACTCCTTCATGGTATGTTGATTTTAGAGAATATGAAAACTATAAGCAAGTATCTCGTACAAGAGATATAATAAGAGAAGTATATCCTGAGATAAACTCAATGATTAATTACTTTAATCTAAAGAAGAACTTTATAAGAGATGAAACCTTAGAAGATGAAATAAAGGTTTCCTTAGAGAGTTATCCAGGACTTGTTAGAAAAGATATAACAAAGGAAGTAGATGCAATAGCCAATGTTTATTATACTAACAATTTAAACACAGCAAATATATTTATAGATAAGTTAGATACATTAGCTAAAGACCTAACAGATAACGATTATGTTGTATATACGGGATTAGAGCAAGATATTTATATTTATTGTGCAATATATCTAACATATTTCCACAACGCAAATTGCTTTATACCTGAATCAAAACAAGACATGTATCTAACAATTCTAATGGAACAATTCTATGATAACAATGCAATGTTAATAGAAGATAAAGTAGACTATTTATTAAACTTTCCAACTTATTCATTCTCCGCATCAGATTATACATTAGGATATTTAGGAACTTTGCAAACAAGCCTTAAAGGTTCTGTTCAACTATGTTCACTAAACTGTCCAGTATCTGCGGGTGTATCAGCTGATGCAATAAGTAAAGAAAATGTTGTAGTATTAAATAACTATAACTTTAGAACTGCAAACATTTTATCAATCTTTGACTTCTTTAAAATAAACTCAAAAGATGTTGAAGAAGCGAGAATGGAAGAATCAAAGTTATTAAAGGTTCTAACAAAGTTTGAAAGTGTACTTCAAATAAGTAAAGATAAGTTAATAAACATATTTGATATATTCTTTGTAGAGTTATCAGGAGAACTCCAAATAGGTTATGTTAATGAATTAAGTTTTAATAGTTTAAGTTCTTTAACAGTAACTTGTTTAAAGAGTCCAACAACTAATGCAGGAGCATGGAATCCTTCTTATCATTTATCATTTGATAACATGTATAGATTCTATCCATTAGATATTATCAAAGATAAAGATACGGCAATTAAGGATATCATAAAATCTGATTATAGATTTGATACTCCTGAAAGACAAATTAAGAGAGGTGCTTCAAAAGTATCTAAATTCAAAATAAATTCACCATTAAAGTTTGCAAGTAAATATGCAATACCATTAAGATATCTTTATAAGAATATAAGTAATGTACCAATGGTTTTAGAAAATCAAAATGAATTATATTATGAATTAGGAGTATATGCACCTACATGTTATACATTACGTACAAATGTTATAGATATAATGTTAGCTACTTTAAAGAGAGAAACTTTAAGACAAGAGCCACAAGCTATATCTGCATTTGGAGGATTCCATCCTTTACGTGATGTACAACTTTATATTGACGAAGATAATATGAAAATCAGAGGGTAGGTGATTGAATGAAAATAAAGAACAATGTCAACAACATGAGTGTAAAAGAAATTTTAGACCTTGTTGAGGATAAAGACCCAAGAGTTCATGTTGATAAATATAAAAGAGCTAAGATTATTCAACTGATTTATCAAGTCTTAGGTTATACATTAACTCCTGAGATTTTATATATGCTTTTAGTAGAAAATAATGAGGAACTTGTTGTAGCAACAGCGGGTTCCGGTAAAACTACTAATGCCCAAATAAAGATTATTGGTTCTAAAATATTTAGATATAATAATCAAGGTAAACCTTTAGATGGTAAGAAGATTTTATGTTTAGTTTACAATAAGCAAAACGTAAAACAAATGGAAGATAAACAGGTTGAATTAGTTAATAAGTTATATAGAGGTGGAGTAAAAGGTATCAGTATAGACAGAGAGGTGAATGCAAAGACATTCCATTCTTTCTGTCTAGAGTGGTCAAAACAATACTTTGCAAAGATGGGTCTATTAGGATACTCATTCTTATCAGATGCAGAATCAACAAAGATTATGAATACAATAATCAATCTGCTAGCTAAAAATAAGGGTGTAGATGAAAGACTTCTAAATCATGCAAAGATTAAAACTCTTTACAATCTGTATAGAGAAACTCTAACACCAATAGAAGAAATAGATACCTTAAAAGGTTTTATAGAAACTAAATGTGAGAAAGAGTTCTTAACAGCAGTATTCATGGGATATGATAATAACAAGAGATTAAAGAAGAAATTTGACTATACAGATATGCTTTATAGATTCTTAGAGTTATTAAGAAAGGATGAAGAAGTAAGAGTATTTATTCAAGACTACTATCAATATATAGTTGCTGATGAGGTACAAGACTTTACTCCTATCATGATAGAAATATTATATCTTATAACTCAAGGTAGAACTCCTATATTAGCAATTGGTGATGAGGACCAATGTATATATGGTTTTAGAGGTTCTAATATAAGAACTCTATTGGATTTCCAAGATAAGTTCCCAAGCACAGTCATAACATCTTTAGGAACTAATAGAAGATGTGCAGATAACATCTTAAAACTTTCTGACTATATTATATCACATAACTCTGAGAGATTTGATAAAGAGATTAGAAGTATAAGACCAGGAGGAAAAGTAGAGTTAATACCCTATAGTTCCCAAGACGGTCAAGTTATAAATATAGTAAAGACATTAAAGCAAATGTCAGATGCAGAGTTAGAAGATACTGTAGTATGTTACAGAGATAGAAAATCTTCTACAAGACTTACAAGTTTATTAGAAAAGAATAATATAGCATTTAATGTATTAAGTGGTGAAAGTCCATTCTCACATGAATTATATAAACATGTAATAAATGTATTAGATGCTTTGTATTATACACGTGATGTATTCTATCATATTAATCTATATAAAGTATTACCTTTAACAAAGAGTGATATTGAAAGTATAGTAGGTTATGATAGTGTTAAAAAGACATTTAAGAATGATGATAGAAAACATTGGGGTGAATATAGTTATGGTAAAGCTGAAACTAATCCAAAGTTCACAGCTTTATTATTAAGACTGTATAACATCAGTAAAGCAATGAACAAGCTACCTTTAAAAGACTATTTCCCTGAGGTATTTGGATACATCTGTAAATACTTTTGGAACTATAAGAAAGAAATCAACAAGACTCTTGAGTTAGATGAGTATTTCCAACAACAAGTAATTGAATTGTTTAATACCAATTTAACATATGAAGAGTTCCTTGAAGAATATAACAGAAGAAAGGAAACTTGTCATAGAAATCAGTTATCAAGAACTGGCGTTACAGTTAGTACATTCCATAGTTTAAAAGGATTAGAATTTAAGAATGTTTTTATAATAGATTTAGAAGATAGTATTTTCCCTAACTATGCTTTTATGGAAATGCAATCTAATGATATTGAAACATTACAATCAGAAAAGGAAAGTGAAGTTAGATTATTCTTCGTTGCAGTAACAAGAGCCATAGATAATCTTTATCTTTACTATCAAGAAAACAATCCTTCGTTATATGTTAAATGGATTATGGATAAACAGAAAGAAACAAAGAACAAAGTAAATGAACTTAGCGTATTAGATATGTTTGATGCTTCATCAATAGAAGTATCTAGTAGTTCAGGTGTTGAATTAGAAGTAGAACCTTATGAACCAAGCTATTCATCTGATTTAGAGATAGAGGACATTGAGGAAATGCCTACTAATATAGAAACACCAAAATCATTGGAGAGTATAGAAGAAACAGTAGAAGAAGATTCAAAAGAATTAGAAGTGGAAGTTGAAGAAAAGGAAGACAGCTTAATTAATAAGTTAAAACAAGCAGAACCTCAATCAGATAATTTTGAAGTAGTAAAGAATGAAGAAGTGAAAACAGACAATTCAGATACTTTATTTAGACCGGATAACTTTATAAATTCAGTATTAAGAGGATTATAGTAAATGGATTTCTACGATGAACTTTCTGAAATAGGTTTAGAATATGTATTAGAAAGACCAGTATATAAAAGTATTAAGATGGAGAACTCTGATACAGTATACAATGCAATTAATGATATCATAAAGACCAACGCTAAAGTATTAGTATATGGTGATTATGATACGGATGGTTTAATGTGTATAAAAGTATGGGAAGAGTTCTTCAATCTAATAGGTTTTACAAATTATAAAACTTATAGATACTCAGAAAGAATGCATACACTGGACCCTAAAGCTGTAAGAGAAGCCTTAGAGGAAAAGTATGAATATATGGTTATATCTGATACAGCTTCATCAGAGATATGTGAAGGTGGTCTAATACATAGACTTTTAAAGTTTGGTGTTAAACCTGTTGTAATAGACCACCACCAAACAATTTACGAATATAAAGATTATCCCAAAGATTGTGCTATAGTAAATAATACTATAGAAAATAGAATGTATCCTGAACGAGAAGAAATAAGATTATCAGCAGGAGCATTATGCTTTGTTGTATTAGATTATTATCTCTCACAGTACTATCCTAAAGTAGATACAAATCTTTTATCGGCATATGCTTTAATCAGTTTATATGCAGATAGTATTGATATGTCGGGTACAATCAATAGAGCAATCTATTATAAAGCAACACAATTATCAAGAAGAGAACTTCCTTCATCAGTTTCTTTATTTATGACTCCTAATTCTAAATTCGGTAGACGTTTTATAGAGTTCCAATATACACCTAGAATAAATTGTGTATTTAGAAATGAAATGTTTCCACTTTTAAATAGTTATGTATCATTAAAGAACAATAAAGACATACCTAAAATGGTTAAGCGAGTTGATATGTTAACTTCATTGCACTTAGACTTAGTAAAAGTTATAGGGCAAGTAGCTGACATTATAGAGTATGAGGTTTTAGACAATTTTATCCTAGCAAACTTAAATTCAGTAAATAACTTTATAGATATTGAAACATACAAACTTTATAATTATACAGGTTTAGTAGCAAATAGGTTGGCAGAAAGATTTGGTAAACCTGCTGTAGTGTGGTGTATGTGGGATGGAGAAATAAAAGGTTCATTCAGAGATTTATTATCAAGAAGTTACCTTAAAACATTTCAACAGTTCTGTGTAGCAGGAGGTCATGACCCTGCATTTGGATTCCATTTACAACCACTAGAGTTTGAAAACTTTTTAAGATTCATAAAGCGTATAGATAAGAAATTCTATATCGAAGGTGAACCTAATAGACCTATTGTAATAGACCATCGTGACAGAGAACCTGATGAATCATTGTTAAATGATATAGCTTTATACAATGAGTTTGGAGGAAATAAGATTCCAATAACTTTAGTTAAGAAAGCGTATACAGCAGATATAAAAGAGAAGGCTTCAAAGTATGGTGGTTATACCTATAGATGGGATAAATATTTTATCAATAGTTCTCATAGATATAAGTATGGAGATTATATTTTATTTAAACCAACTATAGAAAAATCTTTAAGATTATATGGAGTATAATTACTCTATATGTAGATAGGAGGTTATAATGAAATTACTGTATGTAATAAGTCCTAACTATCTAAATGCAATAAAGTCTGAATCTGATAAGTATTCATTTTATATACAAGGATATCAGAAATTAAAGGATGCAGAAGAAGGACTTATAAAAAGAAATATTGGAGATATATTAGGATTCTTATATTTCTCCGATAAGTTACCAAAGAACTTAGAAAGGCTTGTAAACTTTATTCAAACAGTTGATTCATTTGCACCTAAAGGAATGATATTCCTAATAGCTTCACAAACAGGTGGAAACTTTGATTATATAAAATCAAAACTAAGAATAGAAAATTTAAGTATAAAAATATTAAGTGGTTGGGATATAGTGACTAATGAAACAATTAGTGTGTGTTTTACTCCATTTGTAATAGCAAACTTTAATCCTTACAATGAATATAAAACACATAGAACTAAATCAAGTTTTAGCTATAATAAAGACTTAGTTTCAGATAACTTAAAAATAGAAAATAGTTTTGAAAGAAAGTTATTAAAAGCAATTTCACCTGTGAAGCTACAAAGTAATTTAGAAACAACTCTAGCAAATGACTTGATACTAAATGAGTTTTCTTATACAAGAGATTCTTATTATAAGATTAGACAAATTTATATACAAGCACATTTTGGAGATTGTACTAAATTAAATGAACTAGCGGCTAATTTAACAAAAGTTGGTTCAAATCCATTTATAACTAAATCAATATGTAATAGGGTAGAGAAACTAGCAAAATCTAGATAGGAGGTTCTATAATGAAGTTTGATAAGTTTGAAAAGTATGACGCTATAATTTTGTTCATGTTAGCAGGAGCAGGAACTTATCTATTCCTAACATTACTTATAGCGTTTTTAACAAAAACAGCTGTGGGGTGATTTTAAATGATAAATTTAGATATAGTTAATTTAGAGACATTAGGTGTTCCTAAGATATATAGAAAGATATTAAAGTATCATGGAATGGCTGATGGCTTAAAGCTAATTGAAGCTTTAGAAGATTACAAAATGTCGGATAGAGAATTGATAATAACAGGATTAAATTCTCTAGTGGAAAGCAAAGATGATATTATTTATAATGTAACAGAAGATGCAATACAAACAAACAATGAGGTTATAAATACATTAGCTAAAAAGTATGGTTCAAATTCAAATAACTTACAAGAATATACAATGACTATAACAAGACCATTAATAAAACAAGAAATACCGGATAATGTTATAAAAATTTTAAATAGATATAATGTATCAGCCGAATTGATATCTAACAAGCTTTTCATATATCACACTTTAGACAATACTTTTAGTAAAGAGTTATTAGAGGTGGATTTGTATAACTATAAAGTTAGATTTGTATGTGTGACTCCAGGTAATCTTAGAGAATTAAAAGGGGAATCTCAAAAGAAATTAGATAATCTATTAGTCTTTAGAAGATTAATAGTACAAGCTATAATGGAGAATTCAGCAAATTTAAAACTAGAATGTATCTACTCTAAAGGTAAGCCGACGGCAAGGGTAAGAATGAGGGTTGATAGAACGGTTATAACTTGTAATCTATTTCAACTTACAGTAGATGATGTAATTGAAATGATAAAACAAGCAATACAAAAACATTCTGAATTAACATTATCTAGTTTAGACACAGGTAAGGCAGAGGGTAGTTTTACTAATATAATCTTTAACGACAAAATCGAGTGTAGATTTAGTGCTAGTCAAACTGATGTGGGGTATTATATGAATGTAAGAATTCAGTTGGCTACACAAGAATTAAGAGATATAAGACATTTAAATTTTGACCAACCAACAGTAGATGTATTAAGTTACGTTGAGGATAAAACAGCGGGAATAACTTTAATAACAGGAGCGATGAACTCAGGTAAATCATGGACATTATGGGGTTTAATGACCGATATACTAAAGAAACCTGTTTCATGTATCGAATACTCAAGTCCTGTAGAATCAAGGCAACCATTACCACAAATCAATTATGGTAATGATTTGATAAAACTTGAAAAACATCTACAAGCGGCTAGAAAGCAAGATTTGAATTATGCTTTTATCAATGAAATTCCATCGGGCAATGTTTCAGTGTTAGCATTAGATTTAGCAAACTCTAATGTACATGTTATAAGCACTTTACATTTATCGAGAATATGGGAGTTGCCACATAAGTTATACACCTATCATGGCAATGCTTTTAAAGACACAATCAGTAGTTTTAATCTAGTTTTGTATCAAAAGTTGTATGTTCAGCAGTGTCCATACTGTACTTACTCTGCACCAACAGCAACATTACCAAACAGGATGAAACAGTACTTAGAGTCACATGAAATCTATAATGTACTTGAAAATAGAGGTTGTGATAAATGTCATAATGGTGAATTGAAGGGGAAATTAAAACCTTATGTGGAGTGGTTCTTGTTTACTCCGGAAATCATAAGTAAACTTAGAACCTGCAATACTCCAAGTGAAATGGAAGAAATAATGCAAAATATAGTTCTACACGACAAAGAGTATGTAGAGAAGAAAGTAGCTTTAGATTATAAATTATTAGATGCTGTAAAAGCAAAAGAACTAAGCTACAAAGTTTTATATGATATCATCTAGGAAGGTGGACAAGCCTTCCTTACCATATAATCTTATAAAGCATATTTATCAAGTATGTTTTTAGGATTATATTAATAGAGTAGGGAGGAAGGATTATGAGTAATGATGTTCGACAGGATAGTGCTAGAGCACCACGTCCAAGAAGAATACGTGGTACAAATAATAGACATACAAGTATGACTACAGATACTCCTGTCAGAAATTCAACTGGTCAAGTTAATAAAGCTAATCGTACAGAGCATGTAGCACAACATAGACAAGTAAGACCTGTAGTAGAGCAAAAGAGAAATACTGGGGCAAAACAATCAAATGCTACTAGTATATTCCCAATGATACAGGAATTATTTAGAAATGACGCTATAGATTTTTCTGTAACAAAAAGAGATTATTATGCAGAGGCTTTCATTCTAGAAGGTAGTATAACTATGTGTCCAATATTAACACAACTTAAATCACATATTGAAAAGCTAACGTTAATAGAGAAACACATAGAGGAAGCACTTTTACTTTATGAAGAAGTGAAAGAAGTAAAGCCAGTACCACAACCTCAAAGTACTGGACAACAACCTAATACAAGAAGAAGGGTGAGAGTAAGATGAGTGTAAACAAGATTAAAGCAACCATTATTGTGGCAATGTTAGCTTGTATGCTTATCCCTGCTTTTAGACCTACAACAGCATTTAAAAATGCTAAGGCATATAAAGTTGTACACAGTAATGTAACAGATTTAAATGAATCTTTAAGTACTATAGATGACGATATTGAATCATATAGAAAAGAAATAAATGAAATCAGAGGTGAAGCAGTTGATGCTGAAAACCCTAATGCATTATATGAAAAGATTAAGTCATTACCAGGAGTAAAATCTCTTGAAGCTTCATCACTAGCAATCAATGGTGACACTATAAAAATAAAAGGAGAATTTAATCCTAGTGGAGAAAACACAAATATAGATGGTATTCAAATGATTATAACAGTTGAGAATGTTTCTAACTTCATAACAGAGTTAAGTAAATTAAACTTAACTTATGAAACAATGAATGTTATCTATGCAGAAAATAAAATAATTATAAATCTTGGAACAAAGGGTGGTGTATAGAATGAAAGTAGGTATATTTAAAGTTTCAACAACTTATGAACTTACAATTATAAAGACACTTGAAAGTGGTTCCAAGTCAGGTATATGTGTTTCATATACTTTAAATCCAAGATTACCTTTAACAGATTGTCAAGCCAAAATTAAGGCTTTAAATCTAGATGAGTTATGGGTAACAGTTCAAGGTCATGTAATCTTAGGACAAGACAGTGACCACGATGTATTAAACAGATTCTCAAAGATATCTTCGGGTGAGAAAGTATCTGTAATAAATTCAGAAGATTTAAATAAGATTAAATTCATGGCTGAGTCATTAGGAATAGAAACTCTAAAGGTATTTGATATGTATGATATCTTTGGTAAGATGGGTGAAGAAAAACCTGTTTTATTATGTGGAGATTATTATGATGATAGCTATGCTTATATCTATGTTAAAGACGGTGAAATACAAGACCACAGGGTTTGGAGAAGTACAGATACAGAACTTCTTTATAACATGATGAAAGAGTTTGATACTAACTTTGTTTTACCTATCTATAATAACTTATTAAATAAACCTATTAGTAAGAAGGTAACTAACTGGGATTATGTAGGTTCTCAAGAGAAAACTTTATTGTCACTAAGCATGGGTAGTCTGTTGATAAATCCAGTAAAGACATTTAAACTTATTGATAATCATATGGTAGAACAAAAGATTGAAGAGCCTAAAAAGACTCAACAACCTAAACCAGTGGAGAATAAGTTAGGTGCCAAAAGAGGACCAAAGCATGTTAGCAAACCTAAAACAGAAAAACCTAATAAAGAGGTAAAATTAAAAGAGAAGTTTTCAAAGACTTCTTTTAACAAAACAAAGGTATTAACAGTTTCAGGTATAATGATAGCTATGTTATTAGGAGGATTCTTAGTAGCTAATAAACAATTACCAAGTAACATAGAATATTTAGAAGATAAGCAACAGGAGTTAATGGATTTAATAACTCCAAAGCAAAGTACATTAGATTATTATACCAAATTTGTTGAAGCTAATAAAGCACAAGAAGGAAATATTGATGCAAATATATTAGCACAAATTAATGGTGTTCAAGTAGATGGTTTAATAGCAGAAGTAAGATTGCAAAAAGACAATGTAGGTCTAGTAGTATTCTTAAAAGATGCTAAGAAGATAAATGAATTAATAGATAAATTAAACTCAATATTTGAAGTTGTACAGGTAGCTGACAAAGGAAGTGTGTCTTTAGATAACATAAGCCTTACAAAATTCATCATCAACGGCGTACGTTAGTGTCCACTTCATAGCAGTAGTGTAGGACTGCCATAAAGTATATTTACCTGTAAAGTAGTAGAGGAATCTGAAGGACATTTATTTTATTTTTCACAGTAACAACTGAGCATGGACGGAATCCCATTTCTCTGTCCATGCCTCGGATGTTAATGTAGATATATTGAATTTAGTATATCTACATTAGCATAAGCTAAAGTAATTTAATTAGTAGGAGGAATCAAAATGTTAAATATGACCAACGTAAACCTAAAGGTAACAGCAAAGAACAAAGTAGTAATCCAAAAAGGAGAAGAAAAACTACATGATATTTATGCTGTTAAGAATGTTAACAAGAAAAAGAGATTACTAATAGGTATAGATGGAGGTTCTACTCAAACAAGAGTGTTATGTATAGATAACCTAGAAGAACCTGATACTACATTATATTCAATTCCATCAGTATCTTCATTTGTAGTTAAGAATTTAGAAATTAGAAAGCAAGGTGAAAACCTATATGACCTAATGGATTCATATATCACAAACCTTGAAAGTTCTGCAGAACCAATCTTTACAAAGGAAAGAGTTATTAGAGGAACTAAGAAAGTAGACTATAATGGTACAGAAGAAAGAATATCTTCAACTAATCAAAAGATATTCTCTAAGATTTTCTACATCAACTTAATAGACGCTATAGGTTATGCACTAGTTCAAAAGTATACAGAAATTCCTAAGGAAATAGATGTTATACTTGGAGTAGCATTACCACCTGATGATAGAGCATCTCAAGCAAACTTAGACAAGTTTGATTCTATTATCAATAATAGTTTCTTATGGGCAAATAAGGAATTAGGTATTGAAGTAAAAATCAATATTTTAGGTAACATAGTAAAGACAGAACCGGAATCATTCATGGTTGCATACCACACAATTCAAGAAGAAGATGTACCTGAAGTAGAACTTCACATCAATGCAGGTGGAAGAAGCATCGGTGTTGAACTTCTTGTTAATGGTAGAGCAATTGATTCAGTTAGTAAGACATTAGCATATGGTGGAGCTTCAATGATAGAAGATTTAGGAAACTTAATCTCTAAATCTGAAGGTGGTAGAAAACCTTCTAACAAGGCTTTATCTGAAGCTATTAAGACTGGATTATTAAAAATCGGTAATAGTACAAAGCCAATAGAAAACTACATTAGAGCAATCAAGAAACAATATGCTGATAGTATCTATAATGATATCATTAAAGAAGTATTTGACGTTCAAAGAGAAATAACTCTAAAGGATGTTAACATAATTTCAGTTTCAGGTGGAGTATTTGAGGAAGGTGAATGTGAAATATCTGTTGCAGATTACCTAGAAGAAAACTTCAAATATTCAACACCGGAGACAGACTTCGTTTATATCGAAGATAACTACATTCCACTAGGATTAGCATTTGCTTTATTCAATGAATATGGTGGATTCCTAGAGGATTCAAATGATGAGGAGGTTGTATCCCCAGTTGAAGAAGAAGAAGTAGAAGTCGCAATTGAGGGTCAAACTGATATATAAGCAAAAATGTAAAGATGGTGATAAATCTTGAAAAACAACAATGATAATATTATCACTGCACTAGAGTTAGACAACGGTGTACTTTATGTTAAAGATTCTAAAACAGAAGATTTTGTAGAAGTCTTAATTGAGAAAGGGATTCTTTGGGAGTTCCTTTCTTCCTTATTAATGGATTATGTGCAAGGTGATAAACACACTGCATTAATGCAAAATCTAACAGATACAGAAGAATTAACAATAGGTATCAAACACCTTAAGGAAGTTGCAGAAACAAATAAAAATCTTGAAAACCAAGTTAACTTACTAGGTAATCAACTTAATGACATTCTTAATAAGATGGCTTTACTATCTAGCAACATACAACCTGGTAGTGTGATTACTCAGTCGCCTGTACAAGGAGCGACAAGTATACCTACTGAACCAGTTGTGGTTAAGAAGAAGAAAGTAAAGGCAAGTCCTCCTAAAACGAAAGCAGGAGGTTTTGCGGCACTTGCCCAAAAGGCTACCGCATTCGAACGTAAATAAACAAGAGGAGTGATTAAATTTGGACTATGCTTCTTTTTGGGGAATGACAGCCCCTCAATTAGTATTACAAGATGTTGACTTAGACGTTTTCAGTAATGCTGTTGGACTTCTTAATAATCCGCAAGACTCACATAAACTAAGTTCATTGTTAGTCGAATTGGATGATTTAACTTCTTTCTTAGAAAACAACTTAGTCTTCGATTATGTTAATCCGGAGATAAGAAAGAAGGCAAGACAACTAGAGCAATCTAAGTTACATTACGAAACAGGCAAAGCTATAAGACCAAATCTTCTAATCCCAAAAGATGAACTTGCTGATTTTGAAGCAACGATTGAAAAGTTCCCTAAAGAACTTCAACCTTACATAATGGTTGGTAATAACAGAAAGGACTTATCAGAAAATGCAGTAAAAATCATAAAAACTTTTCTTGATAAGGATTATGTTATAAGAGATTATAAAAGAAGTATATCTATTAACGCTTCGACTGAGATTCAAGTATTCAATAGAAAGCTTGATGATATCTTAACAGGAAATCCTTTTATTATTAAGAATAGATATTTGCAAAAGATTCAAAGGGCTAGAGGAAATTCAGTAATATTAAATTCTACACTAGATGGAATGAAAAGAGATATTTTAGTATTACAGGATTTAGTCGTAGACAATACTAAAGAAAATGAAAAGAAAACAAAGGATGTGTTTAATTCAAACATATCAGCAACTCAAGTAAATCTTGATAGCTTTGATAGGGATATAAGATTATTCCTAGAAAAGTTAAAAGGTTGGGGAATGTTAAGTAGAATAACTGAAAATGAGTTATACACTTTAGCTGAAATATACAAGTTGGCTAATTCATTTACAGTTGAGTTCTATAACAGTGCTTTTGACTTAGACTTAACAGAGCAAGAATATGAATCATTATTCTTCCAATTAGATTGTTTAGGTTTAGTAGGGTTAAACTTCTATGCAAAGGATTTTCTAGAAAACAGTATTATGAATACTTTGCTAGTAAAACCTACAAAGAATCAAATAGACCCTGATTCACAATTAGCTATAAACATATCTGAAATAGATAGAGCATTAGCTACCAACCTACCATTTGGCACAGACATTGGAGGTTTATAAAATGAGAAACAAGTTATCTATATTTGATGTATCTCCATTCATCTATAGCGGAATGGGAATGCAAGATTATAAAAATGCTGAATCATTTAATTTTCCAATCGGAGGGATATTGAATTTAATGAAACATATCTCATATAGATTGTATGCATATACAGATATAGTTTTATGTTTCGATTCAAAGAGTTTCCGAAAGGATTTATCAAAATCATATAAATCGCATAGACAAAAGAGTCCACAAGTCTATGCACAATTGGACCTACTTTATGAGATACTACCTAAATGTGGTATAGTATGTCTAAAGAGGGATGGCTATGAAGCTGACGATCTTATTTATAACGTGGTACAAGAAAATCAATCAAAGTATTTTGAAATTGAGATTCTAGGTACTGATTATGACCTTACACATAATGTGGCTTTTCCTAATGTTACATTCCAAGGTATAACAAGATTAGTTAATTCGATAACTCCGAATAACTTTTCTAATGGAATAGTTATGGGAAAAACTCTTTATTATAATACTATCAGTGCTTACAAAGTATTGTGTGGAGATTCATCCGATACAATAAACAGTTTCAAAAGCACTCAAGGAAATATAACAGGAGGTTTCTTGTATAATAAGTATGCACAACTATTAGAAAGAAATAGAGCATTACCTCATATAGCAAGGGAAAGGAAACTGTTAGAACAATTTATTAGAGGTCTTGAAAAATATCTAACTAATGAGGACTATACTGAACTATATAGAAATATGGATTTAGTATTCCCAGTAAAATTAGATGGAGATTTTTCAGAATATACAAACTTAAAGGGATTTGATTTAAAACCTTTACAAAGTTTCCTATCAACAATTGATGATACAGTATCTTTAAAATCCATTAACAAAGGTTTCCTAGGAAGGGATGAGGAGATAGTTAAGAGATTAAAGATAACTGCAAAAGAATTGCTATCGGGAGAATATTCAGTAGACCATAATAGACCTTTTAGAGATGTTGGAATCAATACAGAAGTTACTAATCTGAAGGAATTCTAATGGACATTCCATTTTATCAAGTAAATTCTTTTATAGTGAATTCCTATAAGCTACAGTACACTGACTTATTTAAGATATGTCCAAATATATCTTTGGAGAATTATATCAAGAGTCAATTACATTGTAATATAGTTACTCCAATTTATAATAGGAATCTTCAAATCTATAAGGAAGCTTATGAATATTTAAAAGACAATAAATATTTTAAAAGTAGTTTTCAACAAGTGATAAAGTGGTACTATACTGATTTAGGTAATTCACTATTAAAGTCTTTTACTCATGTAGATAAGGATTTTAGTTTATTGGATTTATCAATAGCTAACTTTTCTTCACATCTCGGAAAAGTAATTTCAATCTCAAAAGTAGAAGATGATTTAAGAAGAATATTAGACAACAATGAGCAGGTTGAAGATGGTGAGTTTAATTACATAAAAGTTTTATTGGACTTAAATCTTCATAATGTAGATGATTTGAAACCAACAAGAATATTAGCTGAATTATTAGCTATGAAATTTGTATCAAGTCAAAGAGAAAACTATGTGATTGGAGTGAAATAATGAATAAGCAAACATTTAGTGTTGTTTGTAAGAAGGGTCAAGGGAATGCTATAGGTAATATGTTAAGAACATTAGCTTATACCCGTATACCTTGTTGGAGACCTATAGCTTATTCAATAGATAAAAAGGTCACTAACATCTTACACAGCGAAGATACCATATTACAAGATATGTTAGAGTTCTCTAGCAATCTTTCAAAGTTAAACTTTTCATGTACAAAAGAAATAGGTTCAGATTATGTTGTAGAACACTATAACTTTGTTGGAGAGTTTACAAGTAGTCATATTCAGAAGGGTAGTTATATCACATGTGACCAAGCTGATATGCCACTGCTTAATAGCATTAAACATGAAACTGTAGGTATTAGTATTTACTATAGAAAAGCCTATGGAGTTCATACAGTTGATGATAACCTAAACTTCTTAAGCAGTAAAGGTGAATCAAGAAGAGAAATCAAAACAATGTCATCAAGTCATACTGTATTAAAAACATTTTACTATGATGTTACAGATAAGAATCTTGATGAAGAAATACTTAATATTACAATTAGTTCTGACACTATTGAAGAGAAAGAGCTATTGTTTGAAAGTGCAAAAGCAAGTTTAACAACTTTAACAAACTTTATAAAGAATTTAGAATAATTAATAAATTTGTAGATGTAGACAAAATAGCTTATCAAGCTATTTTTTATAAAACAGGCTTTTTAGACGTCAATATGGCAACTTTGAGTGATGTTTTCTGAACATGTTCTCAACAAGTCATCCACCTATACGTACGTGATAGAACAGAGGAGGGAGAAGAGTGGAAGTTAAATTAGAAGAATTATTGAAATTGAAAGCGATACCTAGTGACGCTGAAAAAGTTAGTAACTTAAACACCATCACTTACTCTGAGTTAAAGTTATCAGGTACTAAGGAGATGCCAACAGACATTGCAGTTGTTGATAATGCTTTGTGGGTGGCGTATAGTGCCAAAAAGAATATATACTTTTCTAGTAATAAACTCGGGGAAGTGGGAAGGTTTGCAATAGACCAAAAACAATTTACTGTTGCAATCTTGAACAAAAACAAACTACGTACAAAGAAAGCCATAAATTTTAAGAAAGAGGGAGATTTTAGAATGGAAAACTTAGACAAAGAATTAGAAAAAGAAATTGAAGGAATGAATTTTGATTTAAGTGGTGTAGAAGAATTTGCGGCACCTGAACCAGGAAAGGTTTCAGATGTAAACAATTTATCAGCTTTCGTTGATGACAATGCAACAGCTAAGGCAGGTGCTACTGCTCCAAGTTCAGATGCATGGGGTGCAATCACTTCAAGAGTTTCTGACATGAAGTTAGCTAACAACACAGAAGTTTCTGTATTCAACCAAAATCTTGGTAGACTATTCGGTTATATCACTCTTAATGATGATATCATTAAATTCGGTGTTTCAAAGAAATATATCGTTGACCCTGCAACAAATAAGAGAAAGTTAAAAGCTGCTCCTGAAGCTGTAGTTGAAGCTTTCAACAGAGGTGAAGATATAGATGATTCATACTTCATGACTGAAAACATCTTAACTAAGAAACACACTGCTCCAGGTAAAGTTTTAGGAACTGTTTTAGGAATTCCTGAAGGTGGTTTATTCACATTATCAGAAATCAGAAGTTTAGAAAGAATAGTACCTGACACAAGCAAAAAGGACTTAGTCTATAGAGTATACGATCTTGATGAAGCTGTTCAATTCATTTCTAACTTATTTGGTGGTAGCATCCATGAAGCTAGAGAAACATTTGGTGAAGCAGCTTCAACTGTAAGAATTCAACGTAAGCAAGTAACTAAGATGAACAAAGAAACTGAAGTAAAAGAAACAGTTACTAAGTTCGTTTTAAAACCAGACGGAAGAACTAACTTATGTGTAAGAACTTCTTACTTACCAATTAAGACTTATAAGACAGTTTCATTAAATGGACAAATCACTGAAGAAGAAGCAGCTTTATTAGCATTATCTTCATTCGTTCACTTATTCAAAGTATCTAGAAAGGATTCTACAACTAAGTATGCTAAGTTAGACAGCAAGCAAAAGGGATTAATTTCTAGAGGAGAAGACAATGTATTCTCATCACCATTCTTTGACCCAGACATGTCTAAGAGAGTTAAGCTAGACATCAAACCATACTGGGAAAAGGATAAGAATGCAACACTTTCTCAAATCGAAATTCCAGTTAAGGAAAACGTATCAAAGGATGCTTCAAAGCAAACTTACAGATATGTTACTTATGACTGCCTAGGTGCTTTAGATACTCCTGATGCAGTAGCTAACAACTCTTTAGCTTTAGCTGAAAAGAACATTAAGTTCGGTACATTCTTCAATGCTGTAGGAGGAAAAGCAACATTAAATCCTACTTCATTAAGAAGTGTAAAACCAGCTAGAAAGAAGAAGAAAGATGGAAACAAGAGCGGATTTGACCAAGACATCAACAGAAAGTTACTTACTCTTGCTCTTCAAAGTGATGATAACTCAGTTAAATTCGAAGGTAACTTCGGTACTGTAGCTGACAGATTAGACCAAAAGGTTATGGAAGCTAGATTATCATTCTAATTAAAATAAACAGCAGTAAAGGGAGAGGAGAAATTCTTCTCCCTTATTTAAAATATTTAGAATTAAGTAGACAGATTTTGTCTATTTGATTATGAATATTAATACTTATTAGTATTCATAGCCTTAGGTTTATGGATATCTTGATTTAGTTGAGTGTAGTATGTAGTATGCACTTCCCTATTTAATAAAATCCTAGTTAACATTTTGATATCCTATTGAAGGGGGTGTATGTGTTTTACATACATCCCTTATTGTGCTATAAGGAGGTTTAAAGAATGAAAAAGAAATTGAAAATACTATCAGTAATTTTATTGGGAGTTTTACTATCAATTAATCTTTTATCATGCAATTGGTCAGAAACTAAAGAAAATGTCCAGGAGGGTGTGGACAAATTCAATAATGCAGTAGAAAAGAATGAACCTGCAAATAAATTTATCAATGGTGTACTAGATGGAAAAAAGAAATAGGAGGTATTGAGAATTATGGTAATCTTATTATTAATTATCTTAGCACTAGCAATCTTTGTTTATGTTGTTTCAGCAAAAGCCTTAGCAAAGGTTGCACGTCATATAGCCTTATCACCTGTATTAGCATGGATTCCACTTGCAAATATCTATTTAGTTTTTAAAGCAGTAGATGCTAAAATGTGGTTGTGTTGGACTTATATTATTACTTATATTATTAATTTATTTACCCCTAGTAAATTAGATAATGCAGATGCTCTATTTCTATTTGCATATTTATTAGTACAAATAGGATTTATAGTTAGTAGCATTTATCTATTAGTGGTAATCTACAGATTAACTAAAAAGTATGATTGTTCAACTGTATTGTTTTGGATAGGAATTATAATATTCCCAGTACAAATCTATCTATACTACAAGATAGGTAACGTAGCAGAACAAAGACAAATTGAAGAAGAAGAAGAAAAAGAAATTGAATTTAAAGAATAATATAGTTGGAGAATATCTATATGGTATTCTCTATAGTGTATTATTTTAATACATAATAATTGAGAGAGGGTATATAAATGAATTATGAGGGTTTAAAATTTTATGACAAAATCATTAACATCACATTAAAAGATAAGCAACTAAATGATGAATTAACATACGATGAAGTTATGTTATTACAAGATGAATTAATATCATTAAAGCCTCACATATTTGATAACCTTCTAGGAAATAAATTTTCAATAGAAGATTATAATGGTAGACAACTAAAGGAGATTAATCGCTTTATTAAGAAAGGCTTAGATGTATCTAACATTGTAAAACCATATCATAGTTCAGAATTCTTAGCAAACATATTTGATGGAGCAAAAGAGAATTTATCAATGGTTAAATTACCAAAATATTTGAACGATGTTAAGTACTTAAATAGTCAAGCTATTCACAATAGAGAAGAATTAAGTAAGGACCTTATAGAAAAGAATATGAAACCTTATATTGAATCTAAAGAATATACAGAAGAACAATTGGATGCTATAAGATTTGGTGTTACAAAAGGTATTAAGACTAAGTTCTATGATTCACCAAAATTATCACCACAGGAAATGAGAAAGAATATCAGAGCTGTATCTATGGGAATCCCATCATCAGCACTAACGGGTACTACAGATGAAATATTTGATTTATTAGATATAGCAATCTACAATGATGTTAAAGAAGAGTTTTTAAAGATGTTCTTTGTATATCAAAATATGTATTTCCTAGAACAGTGTTTAAAAGCTTTAATAAGTAATAATGTAACAAAGAAACTAGAATTAAAAACAATAAGATTTGTTTATGGTTATTGTAAAACTAATAATCTAGGTTGTGATACACTAACTAATCTTATTGATAACTACTCTACAGAGAAAATAAGTTTAATCTCATCAATAATTAAAAAGCAATATGACTTTAAAGATAGTATGACATCTAGTCTAAGTGTTGAAGCATTACAAGACATTCTTAACAGCTTAGGCTAAAATAAAGTTAACATAGTTAGAGGATATCTTAAGGTATCTTCTATAGTGTGTTAATACACTTAACAATATTAGGAGGTGAAATATGAGAATCTATGATTTTAATAAAGTAGTAGGTAATGCTAGTACTGTTAGACTTATAAAGAATTCATTGAAAAATCAAGCTTATCCAAAGTTTTCAATCCTATATGGATTACCAGGAACAGGTAAGTCAACTTGTGCTGAAATAGCCGGTTTATCTTTAACATGTATGAATCCTAAAGATGGTTCACCTTGCTTAGAATGTAAATCATGTAAGCAAAATCTAGAAGCGTTAAAGACAACAGGACAATCTAAAAATCTTATTAAGAAAAATATAGGTATTTTAAACTCTAGAAAAGATGTTTTAGAAATGATAAAAGAAATTTTCGTTTTACAAGCATCTGTAGGAAACAACGTTTATATCCTAGAGGAAGCACATAGTCTAAATCAAGCTGACCAAACAGCTTTACTTGAGGAAATAGACCGTTTATCAGAAAATACTTATATTATATTATGTACTACTAAGCAAACTAGGTTATTGCCAGAGTTAAGAAGTAGAGCAATAAATTTCACATTTAATAGATTAGCACAACATGAAAGTAAATTATTATTTGATATGACTTGTCAACAATTAGGTATAAAGAAAACTAAGTCAACAATAGCATCTATGATTATTAGATATGCAAAAGGTATACCGAGAGACCTAGTAAACCTAGTAGAATTTATAAATGCAAATAATCCAAGTGAGGAAGATATTGCATCATTCTTAAACTACATTGACTCAGAGCAATTTACAGAGTTAATAAGTTCTATGGGAACAGGTGTAAGAGAAACTGCCTTAACATTAGAATCACTAATGAGCAAGCATACATCAGATGTTATTTTAGACCAATTTAAAGAGTATTTTTCAAATGTAATGTTCTTTATAATCGGTGGAATAGGTGAGAACTTATCACCTAGAGAAAAGAAGATTTTAAAAACCATATTATCACCTAGTACGGTTTTAAAGGTTTGCAAACAGTTGGAAACAACTAACTCAAATACAATATCTGAAAGTGAAATTAAGATGTTGTTTATCAAATTAACACAAATTATTAAAGGTGCTAACATTTCTGATATCCACAGAGAGAATAAAAAGATGGCATCAAAACAATCAGTTAATGCTAATAGCTTAAAAGCAGAATTAGCTAAAGATGAGTTAGAATCTGAGATAGTTCAAACAACTACTCTAACAGCTGAAGCATTTAAGAGATTCACACAACAAAATGCTAAACCAGTGCAAACACCAACCGAACCTAAACCAGTTAATTCTTCAATTGAAAAAGATAAAGCTTCCACAACAAGCGTTCAGGAGTTAAATGTGTTTGGAGGTGATTAATAGTGCGAATCCAATTAAGAGATAGAGTTGATATAGGAAGGACAGATAATGATACTTACTTTAATCCTAAGAATCTATCTTTTAGAGAACAGTTAGAAACTGGTATTCGTATGGCACTTAGAAATACAAAAGGTGCAAAACGAAAACGAGAAATGTTAGAAAGTAAGAAGTATCAAGAGCAGACAGAAAGAATAGAAAATCTTAAGACAATGATGCTTCAACAAATTTATAGGAGTATGTCACCTACAGAAAATCCAAGACTTAGAAAGACAAACAGAAAAGCTGTAGGTGTTGTAATAGCTGTTTCAAGAAGATTTGAAGATATTATAGATGATATAATAACTCATCAAGAGTTTGAAGGTTACACTATAACAAGGTATTCAGAAAATGAGGATGTACTGATAGCTTGTCCAAATTTACCTATTTTGATTAGGTTTGTCAAGAAGGTTATAGATGAAGATATTAAGTAGAGTCATAACTTGTGTTCTTATATTCTGTATAACCTTAACAACAATAGTAAATGCTTCAATAACAGGAGTGAGATTGGTCAATAATACTTCACCTAACTCTGATTATAAATTAACTCATAGTCAAGGTATAGAAATCGCTTCAGCTATTAAAACTGATAGTGAAGAAAAAGAAACTTTCACAGGTAACTCCGGTAAGAATAAGACAGGTAACCAAGCTTTAGATTATTTAATTGAAAATAATATAATATCAAGAGAACATAAGATAAAATTTTCTAAAAAGGGAATTGAGATTATACAGGACAAGGATAAAGAAATAACATTTAATAGAACAGATTTCCTAATGGGTTTATATAAAGCAACAGAAGGGATTCTTAATTCAAGACCTTTTGTTTTTAATGTTAAGTCTAAAAGAATAATAGATGGACAAGAACAAGTCTTAACAGGTGATGTTGATAATTACAGACCAGGTGAAATAGTATCCTTTAATGAAGGGGATTATGAAGTTTATATTTCACCTAATGTAGAAGAATTGTATTTAGTAGAACTTTTGAAAAAAAGAATCATTCAAGAGAATGAAATAAAAGATATAAAGTTTTTAGATGAATACAAACAAGTAATACAAGATAGTATTGGTATGTTACCTGAGTGGGATAGTAGTTTACAACCATATTATTATGATACTAGCAAAACTGAACTAAGTAATCAATTAGGTAAAGCCTGGGAGATTAAAGGTTTCTTTAGATTGTTTGATAGTAAAACAAAGAACTTTTATATGGAAAGAAAAGATACTTCTTTCCTAGTAGATGAGTCTTTAACAAAATTACAAGCATTGAGATATGTTAATTCATTTATTAATCCTAACAATGAAACCTATGATAAGTCTAAGTATGACGAGATAGCTTACCTATATGGTAATAAAGAAATACTTAGCTTAAATGAGAAAGATAGAGATATTGTACTTTATCTTTTAACAGAAGGTATTCTTGATAGAGATAACTTAAATGAAGTAGCAGACTTAAATCAACCAATAAATAATGAATTTGTTTATAATTTGTATTATAGGATTTATAATCCAGAACATCGTGTGCAAATACAACTACAAGAATTAACAGATGGAGATAAACAATTAATGAAAGATGGTTTTGTCAGAAATACATTAAGTGTTTATGATGAGATAGATTCTAAGATTGAACCGCAAACTCTATCTGTAGAAAAAGTAGAACAAGACAATTTTATGGGAATAATAAAATCTAATTACACACCTACATTTGCAGACCCTAATGCAGATGAAGAAGAAGATGAGGGTGGTATTCAGAATATCGGAGATGATTTAACAGGTGATAGGGTAGATGAAACTGTTAAAAGTGAGAAAGCTGACTACAAAATAAGAAAGCTTTTCCCTGCTCCGGATAGAGTAGAATATAGTGGTAAGAAGATTTCAGATTTAAGTGCCAGTAATGAGGTTATGGAAGTCAGTGACAACGGCAAAGGTAAAATAGTTACTTTCAAGGTAAAGGCTAGTTCAGATATTGAAGCCCTAGCAATCATTGACAGTAAACTAACTTATGATTTACAACAAAGCACAACTAACAGATTACAAACTGTAACTCAAGTAACAAGTGATTCTAAAACAACAAACTATATCTCAGCAAGAGAAATAGAAAGGTCACTTGGAGAACTAATGGTAATGTCTACAAAAGTTTTAAAGAATAGAACTACAGGTACAATGGCCGTTTTATTAGAAGATAATAACACAGCTATGGTAGGTAATAAAGTAATTAAAACTTCTCAGCCAATAGTTATAGACAATACAGCAGATACTTATTACAACTTAGAAGTTGTAGTAAACTTGATGAGTAATGCTTACTTATCAGAAATAGACCCAGGCAAAATGTTTATAGCTGAGGACTTACCTAAAGAAAGAATAGTTGATGTTACAGGAACTGGAGGAGTAATAGAAAGAACAACAGTAATGAGTAACTCTGCTGTTAAACAAGGTTTCTTTTCTAAGTCCTCAGAATATTATAATTTAAATCTTATGTCTAGAGGTGTAACAACTTTAACAAGAGATTTTATGGTCAATAATAAGAAAGTTTCTGTAGTTGTGGATTGGTCATATTCACTACCGGATAATGATAGGACAATTATAGATTTATTTAATGACCCTAACTTTTCAGTGAAACAAGCTTCAGAGTTTTTATTCACAAAACCGACTAATGAAACTTTACAAGGTTGGTGGGATAATAATATCCATTTATCAAATGCTTTAGCTAATTTAATATATGGTACAACTGGTGTTAACTATATAACATCAGGATATTTAAAACCTGACTTAACATTACTATTGCATGATGAAGGTATAGATGAAAAGACAGCTTTAACATCTATATTTAGTGGATTAGAATTACCTGCAAACTATGTAAAAGATTATATGGATAATGACAAAAAGGATTTCCAAGAAAAGTTATTTAGTGGTACAGGTGATTTAACAAAGAGAAGAATCTATAGTTGTATTAAACCTAAGAACGTTGAAAACTGTAAGGTATACGATAACATGTATATCATATCTCCAACAGGTTCCATCTATAAGAATATAGACCAAGATAAAAGGGTAAAGTTTGAGGATAACCAACTAAAGGTTACAGGTAGAGATAGTCTTAGTGAAGATGAAGTTTCATATAAGACAGAAGTTATGTTAGGTGATAAGAAATATTATTTACAAGAGTTAAGAACTAGTGTAGATAAGTATTATAAACTAACAGCAACCGAAGCTACTATGGGTAAATTTAGAGTAGACTCTACAGGTAAAATAACTTTTGTTGGGGCTAATGGAAATGATATTTTAAGAGAAGAGTTAAATCAACTTGTAAAAGATGTAGGTTTAAAAGCAGGAGAGTTTAAACCTATTGTAGATTATTCAGTACAAGAGTTATCTAGTATACCAAATCCAAAACTAATGTCTAACGGACTTTATTATATAAATGGTGAAGCTAAATCATTTGACCCTAGTTCGGATGATATGCTAAGAGAACCTTGGCAACCTGATGTAAATGGTTCTCAAGGCTTAGCATTTAAGAATATCTACTTAGACCGTATGAAGTTTACAGTTGAGAATGGACAAATAGTAAGAAGAAAAACTAATCCTTATTTAGAGCAAGGTAATGTTTTCTTCAGTGGATTAAATTCAACTCTAATATCAAGACTAATAGATAATCAAGCTGATACAATAAAATACTCAGAGATACCTATGGGTTCTCAAGTTGTAATTCAAGATTACACTTTTAGAAAAACATCTAAAGGATTAGAGTCTGCACCAATAAAAGACCAATCTTTAACAAATGATGTTTTAAATAGTTTGGGTAATCAAGAAAGTATGAATAGGTCAATACTGGCTAGGTTTACAGGATTACAAATATTATATTCGGGTAGACCAGTAAGTTTTTCATCATATATTAAAACCACTGATATGGGAAGTCTTCAAATAGGAGATGAACTAGTAAATGCCGTTTATAAGAACAACGGTGAAATAATGATGGCTAATGGAGATACAAGACAAAAGTATACTACAGGTGCAGAAAGTGTATGTATAATGATTCAACCTGATGAGAATTTAAACTTCTATCTATTGGATGATTCTACAAAAACTTATGCAATAAAGTATACAACTGACGAGTACTCTGAAGGTTACATTGACAATGTTTCAATCTTTAATGAAGATTTAGGATTAGGTATTGCAGATGATATATTTCTAGAATTAAAAGACAATATCTTTAAACCAATGGAAGGTTTTAGAGATGTTATGGAGCAATATAAGCAAACTTATAACTCTGCTCTTAAAGGAGATATCATAGCAATAATACAATCTATATTAACAACAATATTATTGATGATGATATTATGTATATTCATTTGTACAATGATATTAAAGTCAAATGGTTCTATATTAAATATTCTATTAGCGTTAAGAGGAACTCCTAAAGCAGGACATAGTAGACAATTTGATATTATATCAATTATGAGTTTTGGCTTATGGAATCTTGATTCTAATCCTAGTGTAGCTCTAGTAGCACTAGGAGAATTAGGATTATTTATATTAACTTATATTGTTGTAAATGGTGGTACAGTAATAAAATTAATGTTCTATTAATATACATGTAGGTGTATTAATAGTGCAAATACGCCTACATTAAAATTTATAATTAGGAGGTATTTGCACATGATATTCACATTTTTATTAATAACAATAGTTAATGTATATATGATTTACGCTGATAAGATGAGTACAAGTATTTCATCATATTTATCGCTTATAGTATTCCTTTCACTTATAGGCTACATATTATCTTTCCTAGCTGGAATGGTAAGAGTAGTTATAAAAGACAGTTCTCTTCTTCTTTCAAAATTATTTGAACATGTCTGTGTTGATGTTTATATGGATGAGATTTCAACCTACTTCAAATACAATATTATACCTTTAATAGTAACTATTGCATTTGCAGTGTCAACACTATTCATCATGAAAGGAGCGATATAACATGATAGGCGTAATAGACCATCATCACGTTGAGGTATTAATGGAGCGTAAAACCAAGAACAGCTTTTTAGCAAAAGTAATGTTTCTAACATTATTTGTTTTATTAGCTGTTCCAGTATTAGCTTATGCTGAAGGACCGGATTTAACGGAAATATTTACTACTAAAGCTTTCCAAGGTTCTTGGGAAGTTATCTATCAATTTAACTGGCTAGGACAAATAATGAATTACATTATAAGTTTCTTCTGCTTATTAGGATTATTTCTTATAATGTTTTCTAGAATGATTTCGCTATTATATTTATCATCAAAAGATTTATGGAATAATGTAGATGAAATAAAATCAGCCGCAACAGGAGCATGGTTTGGATTCCCTGCTTTAGGTAAAAACGTATTTAATTCAAATCATGGTGGAGGTATCGATTCTATAGTTTCATTCTTCTTAGGTTTATTACCTAACGTTAAGAATTATTCAGATTATAGAAATGGTGGAGCCTTAAGTAATCTTAGTGAAGATGATAATGCGTTTGATTACATCTTAAAAACTGCACCATCAACAATAGTATTAATATTCTTTTTCGCTATAGGATTTAGTGGTACACTTAGTCAAGCATATGGTACTATTGTAAGCGGTATGGCTACATTCGCAGATAATGTAGTATCTATAAATCTAGATAAGTATGTAGATGAATTCTTCAAGATGGGAGATAATCCTACATTTGTTCTAGGCGAAGACGGAACTATACAAGGAAAGACTCAAAAGTCTGTAGCAAAAGCACTTTATAAAGAAGCAGTTGTAGCTTCAGGTGCTACAGATAAACAAAGTAAAGCACAATTAGCGGCTAGTGCAGAACAAATAGCTACAAACTATATTACACCTGCTAACGTAGGAGGTAAAGCTGGTATAGCTATCAACACTGATGCTGATTGGGATAGAATTAAAGTAAGTATAAAGACATCTGCAAGTAGTACAGGTTCAGCACAAACTCAAGTAATACCATTACAAGAGATTTTACCTAACTACCAAGGTCAAACGTACTTACATGTATCATTTAGTGCAGGTTCCGGTGGAGAAAATTATTTTGGTAATTAGTAAATATAGGGTAGCTAAGAAAGGCTACCCTATCTGTTAAGGAGGATTCCATGAAAAGAAAGAGAAAAGCACTTCAAGTCTTAGTGGTAGTTCTCTTGTCGATTATTTTATGTTTAGGAATTATACTCCAACCTCTAAATGTATTGGGTGCACCTTATGATTTTGGTAATGGTACATCTGTGCAAGAGATACAACAAGCTATAAATAACGACTTGAAGTATTATAATAGTTTAAAGATAAGGCAACAAGATAGTAATGCTTCAATCCTATATAATTTTAGAACTATGTTGAAATTAGGAACATGGGTTGATGCTTTAACAAAACTTAACCATAAAGAAAAAGGTGGACAACCTATAATAAGTTTTCCATCTGAAGTAGTTAATTATCAAGCCAATAGAATGTTAGAATTAATAGAAACATTTAACAAGGCTTATAATAAAGAAACACCTAATCATAAACCAGTTCTTATTGCAGAGACTTCAGTAACTACAAAGAACTTTTCTTATGGTCAAATGGTAAGTGATATTAGAAGCTATTTAGTAACCTATATGGATAGCTTATTAGCAGAAAATTCTAATATAGATGAACTAGTTAAAACTCATAAGAAAGAAATCAAATATCTTTATTACGTATGTACTGCACCAACAGAAATTGGAAATAAGTTTAATGCAATAATGCCACAGAAAGTTGATGAGACAGGTGCAATGGGTGGTGAAGGATTATTTACTTATACAATAAATGATTCTTTATACAACCTAACAACTAATGACAAGTATAAGAGCCTAATTGCAAAGGGTAAAGAATTATCACAAAGCGATTTAGAAGCGATAACTTCCGGAGACCCTGATGTTAGTAAAGACCTAATAGAACTATTCTTAACTGATGTTAAAGAAAGTGGCGATAGCATTACTTACAGCAACGTTAGTGAACTTTGGTATTTATACTTTTCATTAAGTTCAACCTATCAACCTTTTACAACTAAAGCAGGTGATGATAAGACTTTAGAAGTTTTAAATTTACTTACTGGAAATAAGACAAAGGATTCTACAAAATATGGGGAAATCTATAGAAAAGCGATTAGATATAAGAAACCTTTGTACATGATTGAGGTTGATAAGAAAGGTGAATTAACAGGTGCGGCATCTTCAGCAACTCTACAAAAGTTTATTGATTCAGTAGAGAGAAAGAAGGAGGGTGGGGCATTAGTATTACCTATAGGAAAACTAGCAAAAGGAAAAGATGATAACTCTTATTATTACTATAAAGGAAAAAACCTTTTTAAACCTAATAGTGATAATAAAGAAGATTCAGATAAAGAAGATGATAACATTGATACTTCTGAGAAAGTAGAAACTTTAGGAAATGCTGCTTCAGAAATAACAGATAAATCAGCTTTATCTGACCCAGTAGTAAAATGGGGCTTTACAAAGAATAAAGACTTAGAAGCAAATTCAGGAACATTAAATATGACAAGTGTTGTAATGAACAACATTTTACAAAGTGTATCTAACATTGATAAGTTTAAACCTACAACAGCACTGTTGTATATGAACGTATTTGGTGACGTAGTTTTAGAAGATGGTACAGTAATATTACCAGGTGCGGCTAATCCAACATTCTATAATGAAGGTACAGCTTATTACCCATACACTATGTCATTTATACAAAACTATCCAAACTTATCAGAGTCAAAGACATTTAAAGTAAATGACTCTAAGGCAGAAGGTAAAATGATTCTTTATAGTGATATTAAAACAGATGAAGATGTAGCAGTAAATGGTGCAGACTTCACACAAACCGATTTAAAAACTATTAAGACATTAGAAGTTACAGGTGAAGATACTGTAGCAAAAATAAAATCATATGTGGCAACACATTCTTTAGATGGAACTCTTTATGATTTAGATGAAGCACCTTCAAGTTTATTTAGTTTTGTAACTTATAACTTTGATTCTAAAAGTTGGTTAAGTCCAGATTGGATTTCTAATCTAGATACAACCTTCTATGACAGAAAGTATATGAGGAAAGTAGTATCCGGTATAGGTGATAATGGAGTATTATCTTTATTTACATCTGACCCAAGTTCTCTTGAATCAAATCAATTAGCAGTTATAGCTAAGAACTATTATGTAATGTCAATGACAGATGCAGAAGGAGATTTAGCAACTGTACCAAGTAAAAGATTTAATAAAGATTTAATAGCAAGAGGAACAATTACAGAAGTTCTTAATGGTTTAACTAATACTGAAGGTTATGTTAATTATAGACAAACTAAATATGAAGAATTAGTTGAAGCAGGTTCTAAAAGATTTACTGTAATGGTAACTGGATTACTAAAAGATTTCGTAGCACCTTTATATGATGTTGAAGGTGTTATAGGAATTGAAAATGCTTTTCAATCAGATATCTTTAGTACAGTAGTTTCATATGGTAGAACTTATATGTTATTCATTATGATAGGAATATTTATAGGTTTAATATTCAAATTCATAAGAGGAAATAATGACCTTTTAAAGACAGCAATAATGACAGTTGTAACATTGAGCATGTGTTGGGGATTCATAACAATAGTTCCTATATACTTGCCAATGGTATTTAATGGAGCATTAAGTATAGCAACTGCTGATAATTCTAATGAGTTAGGTTATTTAACTTTAATGATGAGAATGGAAGATTATGATGCTACGTACAATACAAAGACTGATAGCAAAGGAAATCAAATAACAAATACAAGTACAATCAATCTTTATAAATTCACTGATGCAGATTTAAGGGATTTAGCAGAAGATGCTAAGATACCTATAGAATCAATTCTACAAGGTGAACCTGTAATACTAGATTATGAAAGTGGAATTTATATAGAAGGTAATGTATTAAAATGTTCGTTAGATAGTTTGTTCGTAAACAATCCGATAACAGGCAGTTATGAAGCTAGAGGTGCCGGTAAGTATTATACATTGAAGTCACAAAAGACTGCAAGTTCAATGATAGATTACTATACACCTTATCATCTAATAGTAGACGCTTTAGTAGATAAGCTAAATGCATTTAATGTTGTGTTCCCTGCAAACAGAGAATTTATCAACTATGGTGGTTTACAAAAAGATAGCTTTACAATGATTAATTATATATCATCTATACCTTTCTTAAAACCTACTGAGCCTGACCTAATAGGTGAACAATATAGTTTAGAGATTCAAGATGCGGCTGTAAGCTACATGGGTGACTTTACTGATACATTTGGTTTATATGCTATGTTTAATAACCTAAATGATTTAGGAAGAAACACACTTTGGTTCAAGACTATACAACAGTCTGGTAAGTTAGATGAAAAGTATATGAACACGGTAATAGAAAAGACAACTAATGTAACAAAACACTTCTTAATAAAGAACTATGATAGATTACGTTATATGTCAGATGAAAATATCATTAAGATAACAGCATTGTATATGACAACAAGTTTATCAAGACAGTTAGGTGTTCCTGGAAATGAAATATATCCACAACATCTAAACATTGAAGAGTTCAAATTAAAGGATGTTTTAATATCAAGTTATGTAAGTGATAGAGAGCAATTCCGTTATAAGGATTTAGAAATTATTTCTTACATGGTTGATAACTTTGGTGCAGTTTGGGGAATCGTATTCTCATTAAGTATTTTAGTATCATACTTAATATTAAATATTACTAAGTATGTAATACCAATACTTTATATAGCTTTAGGACTTTTATTACTATTTAGATTTATTACTGAAGGAAGAAAACATGAACTTGTTAAAGGTTACTTAACAGGAACAATCTTGATATTCACAGGATATTTAGTTCATATCTTTATGTTGATATTAGCATCTAATTTAATTGATTCTGTAACAGGTTTCATAATACCATTAGTAGTTAATTTCACTATACTAGAAATGCTAGTAAGATATATCCTAACAGTATTCAAGAATCCACTTGATTTAGGTGGTAAGTTCGGTTTTGAATCTATATCTCCTTGGATAGCTAATAAGGTTGGAATAACATCAGCTACAATAGCAGTAAGAGATGTTTTAAATGGTGCATTTGAAAAAGGACAACGTGGAAGAGAATATGCAGAAGATGCTTATGCAAAATATAGAGACATGAATGCTTATGATGTTTATACAGGTCAAGCAGGAGTTATCAAGGAAGTAATGAGAAAACAAGAAAAGCACAGACCACAAAGAGAGTACCATATTAAGAACACTATGAATAGTGTGAATAATGACCCATACTCAAGTTATAGAGAGTAGGTGAATTTTCAAATGAGAAAACGAAAATCTCAAGACTACGAGTATAACGATTCTTTAGGTGGTTGGAATATAATCTACCCTAGCAGAGTTTATGATGCCGGGGTAGACCATACTAAAGAAACTAAAGAACAGGGTATAAGAACAGCAGTAATATTATTACTAATGGCATGTGGAGTTTTATTTGTACTTCTTAGTTCTATACTCAAAAGTACTTTTGGTCTAAGTTCATTTTGGGCTTTTCTATTAGTAGGTGCATTAGTCACAATAGGTGGAATATACGTGTTTAGATACGTTATCTTTAAAGAAGAAGATAAACTTGAAGAATTCTTAAATGAAGATACTGATAATCTAGGTAAATACTTTAATCTATTAATAGGTCAAGAAACCTATATGGATGTGGGAGGTTTAAAAGTTCCATATTATAAATTTAATAATGGTAGCTTTGCTATATGTCTAAAATTAAGACATGGTTCTACAACCGTAGATAAGAAGTATAATACTAGAAATGTAATGACTAAAATTTATGATATCTTAGGAAGAAGTAAATTAAGTTTTAAGCAAATAATAAAAGAAGAAAACTTTCAAGAATCTAATGAGTATAGAGCCTATATTGATAAGATTAATAATATACAAGATGAAAAGTTCAGAGGCATTATTAGAGAGATTGCAACATTTAACTTTGAGAAATCAAAAGCTGAAAGTTTAGTTGATTGTACTTATCTAATAATCAAAGCAAAGAATGCTTATCAAAGAGAACAAGCTAGTCATACAATACTTGAGATAAAACAACTGTTAGATAAAACACCAACAGTTTATAGAGATTACTCTTTATTATCATTCGAGGAATATATTGAATTATGTAGAGAATATTTTGGAGTAGATGTTATAGATTTAACAACTATAAGAACAATTAATCCAAGTAGAGATATTTTATCAGCATACAGAAATTTAGTATATACAGTTGAAGTTATATTAGATAAGGGTAAATCTATTAGTTATGATGAACAGCTTGAGAAAACTTTTATAACACCTAAAATAAAAGACCTATAATAAAGGGGGTTTGGAAATGAAGGTTATATTAATATCAGACGTAAATGATAAGCTAGCAGATTACCTTTCCAAACGTGCAGGAATAGAATTAGAAGGAGTCTATAACAATCTTTATTCGGTACAATATAAACTATCAAATCAATTAATTGAAGCTAACAGATTATTATATATCTGTAGAAAGAATAATGACCATTTAATAAAAGATTTAAATGCATTATTAAAACTATTAAAAGAAAACTCACAAGTTTTCCGAATTGATGAAATAATATTTTACCTAGAAGATTGTGGTTCAAAGACAAAAGACTTTAAGAGCAGTATACATAAGTTAATGGATGGAGTTCCAGACCAAAAGTATACTGTTCCAATAAGTGATTTTAAGATATCTTTTAATGACGCTTATAATGTATTATTAGGTAAAACAGATGCAGTATTGAATGTGGAAGCTAGAGAAAGAGTTTTTATAAAACAAAAAGATTCTAGAGTTCAGAACGTTTATGATACTGATACTAAAAAGATATCTTGCGAACCATTTGATTACAACTCTGTTGTAGAGTATGATGAACAAAAAGAAAAAGTTCGTAATACAGCTAACAGTAAATTAAATCAAGGTATGGATTCTAAGCAGATAAATATTGTAAATAAGTTTAAAGACCCTTATTTAGGTGAATTTAAATTCAGTGATACATTAGGTGAAAGAAATGTAGTTCTAATGACAGGTAATCCTGCTGTTGGGACTACAACTTACTTAATGACACTTATAATATCTGCTATAAAAGCTGGTAAGAAAGCAATGTTATTTAATCTAACAAAGAATGATTCTTTTATAGATATCTTAGATGAAATCTCATATGGTGAGATTAAAGGTAATAATTATGATATGAGAGATTTCATCTTAAGAAATGAATTAAAATTCAAGAATGATTTAATAACAGTAACTGCACATAAGGTATCTAAAAATGCAAAGCTTGATAGTATACGTTATTTTATGCAGAATAATTTTAAATGTATGGCAGACTATGTATTTATAGAAGTTCCGATAACTATGGTTAGCGAAGCAAGTCATATATTAAGACATAGGCTTTCACAAATAATAGTTGTATCAGAACCAGTTGAAAGAGAAATATATAGTTCCGTAGAATTATTAACAGAATTGAACAAACATTATAATGTAGCAATATGGATAAACTCTTTATCAAGATTTAGACTTGAAGGTGAGTTATTATCTTTTGGACAAGTATTAGAAATCATACCAAGTTCAATAACAACACATAATGAATTTTCAGTAGAGGATAATGAGATAGATACAGAATTATTTAATATGATAGTGGAGGTGGAATAATGTATTATACAGAACAAGAACCATTAGATGCAGTGCTAGTTCTTGATGAGAATAGTCAACATGAAGTAACTTCAAGTGTTGCAGAATTGATTTCCTGTGGTGTTAAAGTTATTTCCTCCCTGGATAAATTAAATCCTGATGATATGGAAAAACGTAAAGATATAATCATACTAGAAAACTATATACTTCAAGAGAATTCAATATCTATGATTAGACTTTATAAAGAAATCTTTAATCTAAATTTTATATATCTAGGAACAAATGATATATTAATAACTTTAATGCAATCAGTAGCAAGATGCTATAAAGTTCCTATAAATGATTTGAACTACGATAAACTATCAGCATTAATAAATGATGATGAAGCAACAATAGATAAGATAAGATTAGACTACTTATCTATAGAAGAAAACTGTATGAGCCTACAACGTGAATTATTGAAGCAAGGTTTATATGATGGAACAGTTAAGAATCTTTATGAAATGTTCTCAGCATTGATATCTATACTAGAAGTAAAAGATAATCAATTAAAAGAATTATCGGAACATTGTGAAGAACAAACAAAGTTACTAGAAACTAGTGAATCACAATCAGATGATTTATATAATCAAATGTTTGATTTGATGCAATCAGAATATAAAAGAGATTTAGTAATAAAACAATATGAAGCAATTATTACAGAAGATGTTTATAAGAAAATATCTTTAATGAACTTCCGTAATAGACCTTTTATAATTTACTTTAAACAGTTCACAAAGATGAATGATTTTGATTTATTCATCTTAACATTATATAATGCACTAAGAGTTCAGAAAGGATTTAGATGTAAAGTATTAAAACTTTATGATTCTAAAGACTCAATAGAAATTCAATTACAACCTGAGTATTTCAAACTTATGAGAAGCACATTCCAAAATGTAGACATTGAAGCAAATGACTTTTTAGTTAAGTTCGGTGACTACACAAAGGTTATAGATTTATTATTGAGTAATACAATGCATATAGATATATTATTAATCTTTGATTGTAAAGGGCATGCTGATAGGGTTATATCAGATGCAGATATCTATTTTGAAATGTGTCAAAGTAAAGAAGATAGAAAAGCATTAGGATTATCAAAAGACTTAACAATATTAAATGATGATAAAGCAAGTCCTTTAAATTGGAGAGTTAATAAAGCAAAGCTAAACAAGCTACCTGCTAATCTTCAAACGAAGGAACTAACTTCTAATGTAGCAATAGTTTCTATATTAAGCAGTATAGATTTAATAATGGATAGGTACGATTATGAGTAAATTAAATATGTATGGCTATTATTTTATGAATCTTATCACTCGTGGATTAAGAATGAGAAAAGGTGAGATTTCAGCAGATGGTATAGTTACTAAATATGATTCAGTATTAACAAGAAACTATACAAGAAAAATATTAGCCGTAAGAGAATTTACAACTTTAGATATTGGTAATCCAATGGCAAGAATCTTTAGAAGTGAACTAATTAAGAAATTTAAAGGTATAAAAGTCTTCATTCATTTAGATTGTAAATCAAATCAATTAGACATAAAAGACCTAACATATCTTAGAAGATATAAAAGAGCTGAAGATATGTTTAATCAATACAGCTATGAAATTGAGAATATGTCAGGTTCAGAGAAAGTAACCGGTAAAGTATATAGAGGACGTAAAGGTGAAAAGATAAAAGTAACTGAAGCTGACTTAAGAAAATATAGAAACATCTTTAGGTCTTATGAATATGTTACGGAAACAATAATGCAAGGTGGGCAGTTCTTTGATACAGGATACTTTGTAGAAATATTAATTCCGGATATTTATGACCCTAAGATGGTTATGGAAGAAGCAATTAATATCTGTGACATAGCAGGTCTTAGCTGTGAGGTTATTGAATCAAAGACTTCTAAGTTCTTAGCAAATAAATCCTTAACAGCTGTAGATAATACTACAAAAGAGTTTCCTAAGATGTTATTCTCAAGTGAGGATATTGCAATGAACTCTTCATATATGTCACCAGGTTTAGTTGGTGGATATGGTATTCTACATGGAATAGATAAGTTCTCAGGATTACCATTATTAATAAATTACTTTAATTCCGGTGGTGCTAAGGTTGGATTAATTCTAGCAGAGTCAGGTGCCGGTAAAACATTCCAAGCCTTTATGATGTGTTTACAATTTATAGCTGAAGGAATACATTGTTCAGTTATAGATATTAAAGGTGCAGAATGGATTAAGTTAAAAAGGCTAGGAGTAAAGACAGTTGTAATCAAACTTAATAACACAGTAAGTTCATTTGTTAACTTATTAAGACTTGATGATTTGGTTACATCAAAAACTAAAACAGAAGATTTATTAGAATATTACAACCTAGCAGTAACAGGTACAATAAAACTATTATCAGCAATGGTTGACATAAGACCTGAAGAAGGACATCCTTTAGATGTTGAATTAATTCTAAGGGAGGCAGTTAGTAAAGTATTTAACTCTTGTTGTACAGGATTTAGTAAAACTAATGCAGATTCTTTTAAAGCTACTTCAAATCTAACTTATATGAAAGTTATAGAACAAGTAAGAAAGTTTGGTGAGGAAGCAGTTTCAGATATAAAAGATAGAGCACACTACGATGAGAGAAGAGCAGACCTTTGTAGATTAATAGATAAACGTTGTACGCCATTCTTAGATTCAGCATCAGATAGTTATTTATTAAAGAATGAGATAACACTAAAAGAAATCTTAAATGCTGAATTAGTAATATATGAAATGGATAAGAATCAAGATACACAAGCTAGTATTGCAGATACAGTTAGAGTAATTATGGCACAATTCTTAGATGTTAAGAAACATCATATAAGAAAACAACAAGGTCTACAAACAGTTGCCTTTTATGAAGAGTTACAAAGATGTGGTGATATGAAAACATTGATGGACTTCATAACAGCTATGGTTACAGGAGGACGTAGTAATAACCTAGCAGTATTCTTGTTACTTAATGCAATATCAACATTTGATAATGATGCCTTTAGTGCAATAAAGAGTAATATAACTTTATATCTTATAGGCAAAATTAAGAGTGGAGATATAGCAACCCTTTGTAATGACTTTGATTGTGGAGATTTAGCTGAGTATTTATATTGTATAAATCCTGAAGCAGATAAAGATTCTCCTAAAGAAGTAAAAGCAAGAAGACTACAAGAAGATTTTAGTAAATGCTTTGCCATTAAATTTAGAACAGATGAATCTCGTTATGACAAAACTATATATAAGTTGGAGTTACCTGAGAGAGTAATAAAAGTTTTAGAAACAGTTGATAGGAAAGCAGACAGACGTGTTAGAAAGTCTAAGAAACAAGCTATCTAGTTCAGCTAAGAAGAAACTAAAGAAAACCCTAATAATTGCAATTCCAATTTTATTGTTTGTTGGGTTCCTAATGTTTTACTTAGATGATGAACTTTATTATCATTATTTAAAACAAGAGGTATCTCCTATTGAGAATCATCAAGAAAATTTGGAGACTCCAGTCTATGATATATCAGATGTAAAGTTTAGTAATAAAAAGACAGCAAATGCAGATGGAACTTATGATATATCCGGTGATGAAGTCACAGCACTATTAAATGAGATACTAGGTAACTATGGTATTGAGTGGGTTAAAGGTGATACTAATATGCCCGATAATGTTGCAAATCATATCTATAAAGCTTTACCTATGTTAATATCAATGAATTTAAAATACAAGATTTTTACATCCACTGGTATTATACAAAGTGGAATTGAAACAGGTTGGGGAAGAGCAACACCTCCTAATAGTAATAACTATTTTGGAATTAAAGGTGGAGGAGTAGCACCCACACCTTATTGGAACGGAGATACAGTAGCTACAGCCTCAGGAGAAGGAGAAGGAGCAAACTACTCTGTTCAAGTTTCTAAATTCAGAGTGTATGAATCATTGTATCATAGCATTATGGACTATGGATATTTCTTTCATGCAAACAAGATTTATACAACAGGTGGTATTCAACAATTAGGTTTAAGTGGTGATGATGCAAATGTATTTTTAGCGTCTGATGGTGTTAATCAGTTAAAAAGAATTATGAACGCAGGATATGCCACAGCACCTAACAGTTATATTATAAATGGTGAATGGATTTATAAGTCTTATGACTTAAAAAGATTTGATGACATTGCATTAAAAGTAGCAGAAACACTTAGCAATGAATCCGGTGATGGTGAATTCCAAGATGGTGAATGGACACCTATGGGTGATACAAATTGGTTAAAAGAATTAGGTATTAATACTTCAGAGTTGAGTTCTAAGAGAATAAAAGTGTTGAATGAAGCTTATGCTTTAAAGGGAACTTATTATAGATTAGTAAGACCTTGGAAACTTCCACCTAAAAATCCTGATGGAAGTTATACTATAACAGATGATTATGTGATGGAACCAAACACTCGTAAGTTACCTTATTATCTAGATTGTTCTGCATTTACACATGAGGTTTATAATCAATCTTTAGGTGTAAAGATAGGTGATAATACTTGGGGACAATTAGAAAATAATAACTTAGAAACAATTAAACCTACTGAAGCAAAACCAGGTGATATTTGGTTACCACACTCAGGACACGTAGTAATATTCTTAAAGAGAAATCCTAATGGAACAAATACCTATATACACTCACCACAAACATTTGCAAATGGAGTTTCTCCACCAAGAGGTAGAGTTACAATTTCTACCTATGCTTATAACGGTATCGATAAAGGTACCTATAGAAGATTAAAAGGAATAGATTAGTTCTGTCTTCTTTATAATCTATTCCTAAAAGGGGGATAAAGGTTTGAGAAGAAAACGCATAGCTACCATGTGTTGTTTATTAACTGTATTATCATTAAATGCAGTAGCAACATATGCAACAGAGTTAACAGAAACTAAAGAAGAACTGGGAACTAACTCTGATGATTACTTTTTTGACATAACTAGTATTGGCGGTAAGATAGAATTAGAAAAAACAATAGTGTATAATGTTACATCTGAAGAAAAGACTTATACAGTCAATACTTCATTAGAGTCAGAAAAGGCAGAAGAGTTTTTCTCAGAAGATTTAACGGCTGTTGAAACTGTAAAAGAACAGGACGAGATAGCTTTAAGAAAACTTATAAGAGATGAGAAAATAGAAAAAACTTCATGGTTATTGGACTATGGAGTAAAACCTGACAGTATAAGTAATGAGAGATTAGATGTTCTTAACGAAGCTAAGAAATGGGTAGGTTCTTGGTATGTATGGGGAGGTTCAACTCCACCTAAAGGTTCTGATTGGACCTATGGAAATGGTGGTGGAGGGTTTGATTGTTCAGGTTATACACAATACGTATTAAGAGAAACTCTTGATATTCATTTACCTAGAACAACTTATTCCCAAATAGGTTTTAGTGGTTATACTAGAATACCTATTTCACAAGCACAACCAGGTGATATTATTTTCGGTAATGGAGGAGGTCATACAGGATTCTTTATTAAGGATAATGGAGATTCTATAACCTTACTTCATTCACCTGAACGTGGTAGACGTGTACAAATCTCAAGATACCGTAGACCTAAATACGCATACAGATATGTAGATTAAAACATAACAATTTTAGGTGAACTTTCTGAGCACCAATTCACTTTAAACCTAACGTATATCAACTTGAATATAGAAAAGGGGTTGATAGCTGATGCAGAAAGAAGAGTTTCTTTTAAGAAAACTTAGAGGTCATATGGCATATAAAAAGAATGTTGAACCTTATAGAATCTTCAGAGATAGTGAACTTGTTTTACTATTACAAGAAAGACCCACTACAATTGAGCAACTTATAACCATAAAAGGATTTCCTGCAGAAGGTGCAAGAGTTGCTATATGTGGTCAAGCAATTATTGATATATTTAGTAAGACTAAAGAAGTCGATGATTTTGAAGTTAATGTGGATAATAAAGGCTCATTAACAGTAACAACATTATTAAAGCCATTAGCAGTATTTTAATTATTAGCAAATCATATAATTTATTATAACGGAGGTTTAAGTGATGAACAAGGTTGATGAAAAGAGAATTAGATTTGAGAGAAAGATGAGAAGAAGAAGGGAAACTTTAGTACTTACATTTTTCTATGGAGCAATAACATTGGGTTGTTTATTTGCTTTAATACAAATTTGGAAGATTCAGGAGCAAACAATGAAAATAGTATCTATGCCATTAGATGGCTTTGGACTATCATATTCTATACCACTAGCTTTAATATTTGCTATCATAACAGGAGTATGTTTTGCAGAAACGATTTTTGTGGCAAAACAATATCCTCGTAAGTAGTTTAATTTATATAGGAATACTTGCATTATTTATCACATTCAAAGCGATAGTAACAACTGACGCAGTAGGTGATAAAGATGCAAGTATGAAATTAATTGGAGTAGAAAAAGAGTATACTCCTAGAAAAGTAAATGGTATAGAAAATGATATTGATTTTTATGAGGGAGAGAAAGAATTTATCAGTACAGATATATTCTCACTACAATATGTTCAAGACAAAGATATAACTGCTGAAAAGAAAAGACAAGCAGAAGAAAGAAAGAGACAGGAGCAACAACAGAAGACTCAGGCTATGGCAAGTTATAGAAATACTTCATCAACTGCTCACTATGCAGGAAGGTTTAGATTATCAATAGGAAACTTTGATAGTGATGCAGAAATCATAGCTAAAATAAATAAGAACTTTGCAGGTTACCCAGTAGCAGGAACTGGAGAAACAATTTTAGCAGTAGCAAAGAAATATAATGTAGACCCATATTTCATAGCGGCTGTTACATGGGAAGAAAGTGGTAGAGGGCTTTATCAAGCAGGTAGAAATAACCTACATGGAAGAAAGTCTATTTTTGGTGGTTGGATGAGCTTCAATAGTATTGAAGATTGCTTATGGGATTTTGGAGATTATATAACAAGAAACTATGTTAATATAGGATTAACAACTATTGAAAAGATTCAACATAAATATTGTCCAAACCAAGGTTGGGCAACTAAAATTAAAAGACATATGCAAGTTCTTATAAATTAATATAATTTTATAGAATACCTAAGAGTAAAGTAATTTTATTCTTAGGTATTTTAGTAAGGTTATATCAGTTAGCCTTAATATGAGTGGAAAGCAGAGATGATTACTAGGTGAATAAGACATTCTTTATAGGAGAAAGATTTGAAGAGTTTGTTGTAGATAGTATTCATTCTGAATTAGATACGGAACATTACATCTGTCAAAATATAAGCCTATATTCAAATTCATTAAAAAGGACTACACAAATAGATATACTAGTAGTAACACCAATAAGGATTTATTGCATTGAAGCCAAGAGATTTAGAACTCGTCTTAAAGGTTCTGTGAATGATGTAATGTGGACAGGTAATTCGGGAACATACTATACAAAAATTTTCAATCCAGTATTACAAAACACAGAACACATAAGGTGTCTAAAAAGAGAAATGAGAAGATTAGGTTGCATAACACCTAAGATAGAAAATATTGTATGTGTTCCAAATGGATGCGAAGTAAACACAGATGTATCTAATGTTATAACATTAGGAACTTTAATAAGTGTTATGGAGAATGACCTTATTAAGAATCCATCAAAAGTACAGGTAAACAAAATAGCAGAAATTCTAAAAAGAATTAATGAGTAGGAGGAAATTGGGAAATGAGTAATTATTGTTTTGTTTGTGGAGGACAATATGATGAAAGGTTTATAGATAAGCCTTGTCCAGAGTGTGGAAAGCAATATAAGAAAAGTGCTAATGTAATGATAGAGGTTAAACCTTCAGAGGAGTTCGTAGCAAGTTTAAAAGAATTAGCTGTACCGGATTTTTATCACGGTAAGATATGGAATAAAGAACGTATAAAGAAAGACAATCAAGACATTATAGGTGATAAGTCTTTTGAAAGATATATTCAACAATTAGATAGAATTCATAACATATTTATGGAGGGAAGATTACCTAATAAATCAGGTATAATTATAGCACCTCCAAGAATGTCAAAAGTAACTTGGGCATATAGTTGTATGCAACAAGCATTAAAACATAACTATTCCGTAGCTTGGTTATTGGACACTGTAGAAGTAAAAAGACTTCTTGTATTAGCAGGAGATAATCCTCGTTACAAATTATATGATAAAGTAAATTATGATGAGTACATCATGTCTGACGTTTGTTTTATTACAGTAACTAAGACTGAATATAGATATGACAGTTACAGTACTATTTTAGAAGTAATTGATAGAAGAGCAAGAAAAGGTTTATCAACATTTATAATTTCTAGATATGATTTAAAACAATTATCAAGAAGAGATTACGATAGACACTTCAGTGCAATCAAAGACTTTAATGGTCACGACAATGACCAAAAATATCCTGTAATTGTACAGTATTGGAATATGTCAAGAAAAGAAAGAAAAGGGGCTGAGAGTAATGCAAAAGAATAAGATAACAACTATCGTAAAAGCAAAATTAGAAAAGCAATTAGAGGAACATAAGAAGGGTGAGAAGGATGCATTAGAAAGACTTAATTCAGCAAAGGAATTAGGAGATTTATCAGAAAACTCTGAAGCAGATGCGGCTAAAGATGACCTTTCAAGACATAGAACAAAAATAGCTGAAATAGAAAACACGCTTCAGAATTCCGAAGTATGTGGTGAAACATCAGGAGATATAATAGACATAGGAACTTTCTTTAATCTTTATCAAATACATGAAGATGGAAGAGAAGAGTTTAGAGGTCTTTATATGATGGATTCTGTAGAAGATATCTTAGGTGGTATCATAGCAGATACATCACCATTAGGTCAACAAATTAAAGGTAATGTAAGTGGAATTTATAATGTACAAACACCATTTAAATCCATTTGTTATAGAGTTGAAAAACAACCTTCTAGTAAGTCAGCTGAGTTTATGGAAACTTACAGTAGTACTCATAAATTATTTGAGTAGGTGATATTATGAAGAAGGATTATTTAAAACAGATAATAGTAACAACAGTATTAGTATTATCTGTAAGTTGTAGCTTGTTCTTTGGTTTCAAATATCTCAAAGAGAAAGATGGGATGAGAACAGCAGAACAAGCTGTTATGCTTATGTATAACTTTGAAAGTTTTACAGAATTATATGATAAGCAAATGGCAGAGTTAAAAGAAATAGTTACAGAAGATGTTTATAATAATATAACTGTTGAAAACATAGATAGAGCTTTAACAACCTATCTAAAGTTTAGACAAAATCCAGCTAAGGTAACTATATTAGAAAAGACTGATGACTATATCATATACACAATTACTTCTGATTCCTTAACAACTGGTAGAAAATTCGTAATGTATTATGATACAAATATATTTGGTAAAATAAATAAGATGGAAGAAGCAGAACTTCGTGATTTCTATAAAGCAACTTCAACAGTTGAATAATTAGAGTAAGGAGGTTGATAATATGATTATTGCAATAATAAAACTTATTATTCAATCTTTAATGATATCGTACTTCTGCTACAGTTCCGCTGTTGTTTTCCTAATAGGTAAAAGTAGAACAGGTATAAAACTAGATTATATAACAACAACAATATTTCTGTTGTTAGCTATGTGGTTGTTGTAGATGAAGTACACAGAACAAGAATTTAAATTTGACCATATATTTGATTTTATACGTTATTTGTTCTCATCAATATTTTTAGCACCATTTAGATTTACTAATGAGTTAACTAGAAAGTTACCTTATTTACAACAAGAGTTGTTATCTGACTTTAATCTATGGGCTATAGGAATTAATGCCTTTCTAATAGTTACAAAAATAATATCTTGTTTTAGAACTAAAAACTTTAATCCTTTTGCAGGCACTATACCATTAGTAGCTTATATTTTAAGTGGCGGGGTATTGTGTTTATGTTACTTCTATTTACAGACTTGGACTCAACCAAACTTTAGAAGAGTAACAGAAGAAGAGAAGATTGAAGAAAGAATAAAACATAAGAGAGTTATTTCAGACTTAAGAGAGTCAGTAATTCTAGAAGAAGATGAAGAACTTATCAGTGATGATACATTAGAGGAAATTGATGTCACCAATATAGCAGAACATATTAAGAATAAAACTATAACTACTGGTGACGAAGAAATAGATAATGATTTTATAGAACTTCAAGAAGCTATGCAAGAGTTTGGTGAAGAAGATGATTATAATGAAGCTGACATTAGGGACAGCTTTATTAACAACTTAGAATTATCTGAAGAAGATTTGAAATTTGATGAAGATGTACAAGATGCAATAGCTTGTGACAAATATCAAATGGATGTTGCAACAGAAATAATCTCATCTAGCGAAGATGCTAGTATAGATATTGATGATATCCCTAATATAAGTCCAAAATTAGATGCTATAGATTTAAGTTCTATGGATTATATGTCAGAAGATGATATAGTGAAAAATGAAGGTCTTGTTTTTAGTGACCTTACATTATAATTGAGTGTAGGAGGTCAATCAGTATATTAGGTTGATTCTCCTATATATTTACATAATATAATAGTAGGAGGAAATAAAAATGAAGTTAAATAAAACTGTAATTAAGAAGAATTTTGATGATTTATCAGGAAAGGTAAATCTAGTGTTTGAGGAAGGAATAAAAGCATTAGACACACTACTTGGTATTAGTAAGGTATGTGTAACAGAGTATGAGTATTCAAATTTATATGGAAAGGTTGAAGATAACTACAGCTATTTCCAATTAGATGAAATGGACATGATAAATGACCTAACAGAATTAGAAAACTTAAAACTATTCTCAGAATCATTATCATGTAAGGATTATGTATTATGTAGAAGATTAAGGGACTTCTTACAATACTTTAATTTAACAAAAGAGTTGATAGAAAATGCAGAAGATGTTTATATACCTTTAACGAAGCAAGAGGTAGATTTAATAAAGAAAAATTTAGACTATGCAATAGGTAACCTTAGTATTTGTTTCTATTATCAATTTGATATGGATACCACTGCAAGTTGCATAGGAGATAATAGAGAATTAGAAGTAGATATAAATGTATATCAATATGCTGAAGCTAATAATATGTCGGTATCAGATTTAGTTCTAAAAGTAAAAGAATCATGGTCAGAGCATAGACCTTCATTACCATTATTTGAAGAGTATCCTGAATTAGAAGACCAATTCTATGATATAGCAGGTGCATTTGTTCAAGACTTTGATTTACTAGAAAGCTCAATAACTGTTGATGATATTTATAGAATAATAAATGATTCTGAAACCGATATTGAAGCCCTAGTAAAGGAGATTGAGAGTCGTGCAACAGGAGAAACAGAGAAACTATCACAATTCTAGAAACACAGGTACTTCTAATGGAGTACATGAAAATGATACACAAAGTAGAAAATCAGGGATTTCTAGATTAGCAAGAATGAAAGACCCTTTCAAGAAATCCCTGCTAATCCTTATTGAGCAGATAGAAGATATTTATAAATTAAATGCTCCAATAAGTACAGGTTTAGGTGATGAAGTAAAAGACCTAGAGATAAAGGAATTAAACATACATCTTTTATCTGTAGTTAAGAACTTATCATCATCAGTAAAGAGAGAAAGAAATTTAGAAGCGGCAGGTGTAATGGCTTCATTCATGTATATATCTGAAATAATAAATATCAATGAAGAGTTAAAGATATCTTTTGCTGACCATCCAGGATTAAAGCAGGTAGCAGGAGCTTTAACAAATATAGTTGGTAAGAAAGACGGTAGAGATATATACAAACATAAGAGAGAGTTCTTACAAAATAGACAAATTAAAGTTTATTTAACTGCTCTATTAGTTTCATTAGAACAGTTTGAGAATGGACATGGATTAAGAAAGAATCTACAATTAAATTATAGATTATTAAGATTAATCTATGTTCTTATTCTTTATGGAAATAGACTTGATGCTTTATTGCTTGCTAACTTCTGTGCAAATCAAGTTAAGTTAACAATAGTACAAAAGCAACAAGCATTGTATGAAAAGTATAGAGATAATATGAGAACACCTAAAAGAAGGTTTGTAACAAAAGATTATGAAGAACCTAAGAAAACCTATTATGAAGATGGATTTGATTATGACTTAGATTTAGATAATCCACACACGAATTATAACTCACAACAAGATTATCACCATTCACAGCAACAACATACACAACAAGAACCGAGACGTAGAAGAAGAGTTAATTCTCAAAGCGAACCTACAATAACAAGAAATCAGAGAGGTGGAGTAAAACCAAATGAATCCAATAGAAAGTATACAAGAGTTAATAAAGACAATAGAAGGAGAACCTAACTATTTAGAATACAATGCTAAGATAGAACTAATAGAATACTTAGGAGACGATTGGTCTTTTTGGAAATTTACAAGAGAACTTTCTAAAAATAAATTAGTACCAAATGAAGACTTTAAAGTAACAGATGATATTGTAGAATGTGTAGAAAAGATAAAGAGTACAGAGAACCCTAACAAGTTCTGTTATGCCTTATTATTTATAGGCTTAAAGAATAGAATATTGAAAGAAAGAATAGAGCATTATTTAAATGGCTAATATAACAGCAGAAGAATTTTATAATACTTTGTACTCACAAGTTTCTAAATTAGAAAGCTACGAAGCAATATCGCAAATAGTACCAGGGTATAAGTTAGAAGGCTTTCAATCAGCAGACCTTCTAAAAGCATTATTCTTCAAACGTTATATCTTAGCATATGATACCGGATTAGGTAAAACCCTAATGGCAGGTGCATTTATAAAAGCACTTAGAAATTATAATAAAAGAAATAAATTTATAATGTTTGTTACTAATGGTTCATTAGAACAAATAGCAAGGAATCTTAAGAAATACACAGGTTGTAAAATAACAACTACAACCGCAGAAAGTAAAATAGTAGATAAGAAATTATTAGCAAGAGATTTTCTAACAAGTGACATAGTTTTATTAACACATGAGTGTCTTAATAATCCTACAGTAATGTATATTATGTATCAAGCTAGAAAACATTTTACAGGTGTCATAGTTGATGAAGCCCACTTAGTATCTAACATACAAGGTGCTCAAAGTGCTATGGCTTTATTTCATATGTTAAAGAATTTTCAATATGTGTTAGCTTTAACTGCAACACCTATAACAACAAATGTTTCTCAACTAGTAAACCTTATGTATCAAGTAAATAGAGATACAGTTCCAAACCTTAGAAGTACAGAGGACGTTATAATGAAGTCAGGCTTAGAGTATTATAGAAATCTAATATCTGTAAGAACTAGAAAGGACTTAGGAATAACAAGTAATTATGTACCTCATGTTCATATGGTTACACCTGCTGAACATCAGAGAGGTGCTTGTGGAACTAATCTATTTGATATAACAAAAGGTGAAGGTGCATATCCACAAGTAAATGAATTAATTAAGATAATAAAGTCCTATCCATCAGAGAAAGGCTTAGTATATATTAACAGACATGCTACAAGAGAATTTGTTGTAAAAGAATTAGAGAAAGCTGGAATTAAATATGATTGTATAAATGGAAAGACAAGTAGAAAAGATAAAGTAAAAGCACAGAATGCATTTAATAATAATGAATTAGATGTGTTAATTTTATCAGATGTAACTTCTTTAGATTTAGATTGTTCTTACGTTATTTTATATGAGTTCACAGTTCATATGAGACAGTTCGTAGGTAGAGGACACAGAGGATTAAATCCAAAGACATTACACATTCACTTTATCTTTACAACTCATACCTTAGAACCAGCTTTCTTTCTAAAGAATATTTGGGAAAGGTCATTAATAGTAAAGAGTGTTTTGGGACAAGATATAAAATATATAGCAGATGCTGTTAAACAGATGACTTAATAAGTTCATCTGAAGCACCAGTTCGGTTTTATTGTACAGTATATAGACGTAGTTGAAACAATGGGAGGTTTAGTACAATGTTATATGTGAATATCTTAGAGGATGACAATCTGCAAGAGGTATTAAGTCAGATTATAAGTGGTTTATTACCTACACCAAATTATCTTGCAGAATATCATACTGATATATTAACAAATGTTTTAGATTTAATTCATCTTGATGAAATGTCAGGAGAATATTATGTAATGTTTTCCTTACTAGTAGAAATTAATAAGATAAGATTAAAGTCTGAAACAAAGAAGAATCTAATTACAAAACAAGCAGTCGAATCTGCACTAACAAATAATGTATATACATTAGTTAGACAAGATGAAGTTCGTATGCAAGAAATAATGTTGTCAGAAGGTTACGGTTGTAACTTTGATATAGAAACTGATGTATTAAATGCATGTAAATTATTATCAAAAAGAACTATGAGTTTATATGATAAATGTTTTAACATGCGTATGAGAAGTGATGAAGTAGTTTCACTTCTACCAACCTTAAAAGAAGCATTATTATCAAATGTAGCTGAAACAAGTTTACAAGTTCAAGCTACAATATTAAATGCTGAAATGAAAATAGGAAGAAACAAGTACATTGGTTCTAAAGGTTGGTTGGATTTTATAACTAGTCAACAAACTGAAATAAGTAAAAGACTAGAAAGTCTAGATGAAGGAACAATAGTAATTGACTCTATTGACAAAGCTGAAGAATTATTAAACTCATTAGAAGATTTATATCAACCATTAGCAGATTATGATTTACCACCACTTGATGATGAAACTCCTATGCTAAGACATAGACTTGTTGTTATCTGTGCTGATGAAAATACTGGTAAAACAAGATTTGCAATAAACTGTGTTGGTAATCTTTTAATGCAGAATAAGAAAGTTGTTTTTATGTGTGGTGAAAATACACAATCACTAACATTGGCTGACTTCTTATCAAACTACATCTATAAGAAGTATGGTTTAAGATTAACTTCTAAAATGATTGCACAAAAGAATTCACTACCTGAGGATAAACAAAAATTAATTAATTTAGCAACAGCTGAGATAGCTACAGGAAAATTAATATTAGTTTCAGCTTTTAGCTATGACACTTTATATAATGACTTACAAGCATTGTATGAAAGAGAGAAATTTGATGCTGTATTTATAGACCACTCACTAGCATTAAAAGGTAATGGAACTATTTTTGATAACATAACTCAATTAGCAATTCAGACAAGAAACTTCAAGAAAGACTTTCCAGTTTACATTCAAGTGTTATCACATTTCTCAACAACAGCAAAGGATGCATTAGCAAAAGGAAAACCAATTGAAAGTTCTCCAACAAAAGGTAATGCAATTTTATCAGCTGAAGCAGATGATATATTCCTTTTAATAAAGAATGAAATGTTAGATAAGCAAAATCTATTAGCAATCTTCAACTATAAGAGAAGAAATGCGGCTAAAGTACTTCAACATATGATTGTCAGAAAGAAGTTTGACGTATCAAGTTTTTATTATGATTCTGCTTTACAAAACTCTATTGATGGGATTGACTTAACAGCAGAACAAGCATTATTAGATATAGATAAATATCACAACTCTAATGATGAAGAAGATAATGAAACAGAGTTAGATGGAGGAAACAATACAGATTCATGGTTCGAAGATTATGAAGATGAAGATGAGGACGATGAATATGATGATGAAGATGGGGATGACGACGAAATTTATATAGACTAGGAGGTTTTGTTATGTTAGAAGACAAAATAAAATTAACACAAGAGATAACAAAAGAGGTGTTATCAAGATTTGAGAATATGGAGTGTGAATTGACAAAGATATCGACAACACATAACATGTTCGCAGATTCTCTAGATGAAGTGGAACTTTCTATTATAGGAAAGCAAGAGTTACCTTATGAGGAAAAGCATAAACTAGAACTTAGCTTAGGACAAATGTTCTTACCATATGTTGTTAAATATTACACAGAGTTAGAGTATGCTAATTCTGCAATAAAGGATATTAGTACAACTATATGGCAATCATAGATTATCAACATTTGTTGAATAATCTTCTAACAGTAAAGGAAGCTAAAGAGCTTTTAGAAACAACATTAGGTCACATAAGGTATGCTATCAAGTTTCATGACTTTTATAATGAGTCAAATAAAAGCAAATGTAATCTAAGTATAAAAGCAATAGCTTTCTTAAACTGTGAATTAGTAGAAACAAGTATGGTATTAATTGAGGGACATTTAGATAAGAGAGGTTATAGGGTTATTAATGTTAAACATCCAACATTAATAAAGAATTATGGGAAATCTGTAAAGAAGTATGCTAGATTAAATGATAAAGAACAAAAGGAAGTAGATTCTTCCCTAGCATATCTTGTACAACTTAATCGAATGAGGAATCGTTTGATACACAAAGAGTATAAAAATACTACAGAGCAGGCTAGAATAGAAAATGATTTAGTATTATATCTAAAAGACAGTTCACGTTTGTTAACTTTGATGAATCTTTTATTAAAGTATCATTCAGATAGAATAAAAGAAGATAATCTAAATTCTATGAAAGCATTTTAGGTATTGAGAAATAACAATAGAATAATGATGAGGTGTATAATGTTTAAGAAAAGTTTTAAAGCCATAATGAGTATAGTAGTTGTATTTAGTGTTATAGTAGGTTTGGCATGGTTAGGTCATAATGTATATTTACTAGATAGCCTATTAGGTAGAAATAAGACGAATACAACAGTAGTTACAGCACCACAAGGAAGTTTAGAAGTACATTATTTAGATGTAGGACAAGGTGATTCAACTTATATAAGATATAATGATTATGATATCCTAATAGATGCAACAACTTTAAAAGATTCAGATGATTTAATAAAGCAGTTAAAAGATTTGAATGTGAAAGATTTAGATTTAGTTATTGCAACACATCCACACGAAGACCATATAGGAGGTATGCCAAAAGTATTTAAAGAGTATGATGTAAAATCATTCTATATGCCTCAATCAGCACATACAACAAAGACATTTGAGAAACTTGTAAGAGCAGTTACAGATGAAGGTATTGAAATGAATGTAATAAAAGCAGGAACTATGTTACCTACTCCTAAAGAATTACATACAGAAGTATTTGCACCTTTAAAAACAACATATGAAGATTTGAATAATTATTCACCAATAATTAAAATGCAATTTGGTGATAAAGCATTTATGTTCACTGGTGATGCTGAAGAAGATTCTGAGTTAGAAGTAGTTAAAAGATATGATAATAGCTTAAAAGCTGATGTATTAAAATTAGGTCATCATGGTTCATCTACATCAAGTTCAGAGGAGTTCTTAAATGCAGTTAAGCCATCTATAGGTGTAATCAGCTGTGGTCAAAATAATAAGTATGGACATCCTCATAAGGAAACTTTAGAAAAAGCTAAAACAAGAAAAATAGATTTATATAGGACAGATACAGATGGCTCAATAACTATCGTGACAAATGGTAGTGATTTGAATGTTACTGTTAATTAGTCTTAGTAGGAGATACCTATAAGGTATCTCTTATCTAGTACTAATAGATAGATAAATGAGTGTAAACCTTCTTAATAATTTTAAGGAGAATTTATTATGTTAAAGAAAATTTTATTAACCGTTTCAGTATTATGCTTATTCTCTGCAAGTCTTATGTCTTTTAATACTACAGTCCCTGCATTTAAGAAAAGAGATTACGAGGTATGTACTGAAATAGAAATGAGTGTAGACCTATTAGAATTCAAAGACATAAATAATTTTAAAATCTAAAACATAGGAGAGTAAGACAATGTGCAAAAGACAAATTAGAAAAGATTTTATTTTCAAAGTGATAATAACATTAATAGTAATATTTTCAATTGTTGGATTATTCACTGTACAGAAAAGTTTGATAGAGGGAGAACCATTGAAAGCATTAGGAAGTCAGAACAGTTAATATTGAAAGTAGGGAGCATTAATGTGTTCCCCTCTTTGAATATTAAAAGGAGGTAATAACTATGGATGAACCTTTTATTGAAGGTGATAAAACCTTTTGTACAAAAGCATTAAACCTAGGATTACTGGCAATAGTTTTAATCACCATATCATTTGGAATATACATAAAACTATATGTTAATAATCTATTGGTTTTAAGTGGATTAACATTATTATTTATAACATCATGTATGTTTGCCTCTAATAAATTCATAATGAAACTTCATGAAGAAGAAAGTAAATATAATAGAAAATCTAAATTTATAAGTATAAGTGTAATTGTGGGTATATGTTCATTTTTAGTTTGTTCAATTCTAATACTATCTAAAGAGTTTATAATTGTTATATTGACTCAAAACACTTTATTAAACATTTGCTTATTAATAGCTAAGGATAAGATAAATAATTTTCCATTTGATTTTATGGATTTCTTATATAAGCTGATAGGAGCTTTACTCCTAGCTATATTTGGAGTACTTTTAATAGTGTGTTTTCTATATACTAATGTACCTTTGATGATTTATGTGTTTATTAACATTCTTAGCTTAAGTATTATACAGATATAGTCTGTTAAGTTAAATTTGGAATAAAGTATGTTTATCTGAGATTTCGAACAGCTTTTCAAATTTTCATAGAGTTATATATACTTGATAAAGAAAGAAGAATATTATTGAACAACATCATTAAAATATCATTGGAGGTTCTTATTATGAACAAATATAGAAGTGATTTAATAACAGGCATTGGTACTTTTTGTATCTTAGGTTTTATATTATATGTAGCATTTACTGGCTTAAGACCTGACCAGTTAAATGAAAAAGTTTCTGAAGCTAAAGGTAAGTATGATGAGTATGTAGAACAATTTTCAGAAAACTACGATGAAGCAAAGAAGAAAGTAGAAGATAAATACGGCAATGCTGTAAGAGTTGAAAACAGTGAATCTGATTCTGAAGAAGTTGAACCTGTAAAGGAAATAACTACAACTGAAGAAAAAGATTTAGAAACAGAAAAAGCATATTCTGAAGAACAAGCATATATAGGAGATACTAGATTTGAAGTTGCTATAGGTGAATCATGTGATAGATTACATGAAGCATGTGGTAACTTAAGAAAAATGATAGATGAATCTAATGGTGATTATAAGAAGATTAACATTAGAAAAGCTAAGAAAGAAGCAGAAGTAATTATTGATGAGTACTCTTTTATAACAAGTCAATCTTATCCTAAAAAACATAAGAGTCAATTAGACGCTTTTAGAACTTATGGATATGGAATAGATGAAACTGTAAAGGACTTTATAAATAATTATAAAGAAATAGATGCTGAACAATACAAATATACTTCTGATTCAATTCAAAATTTATATAATGCAACAGGGAATATATTCACAGGTTACAGAATAAAATAAATTAATAAGAAGGGATTTATATAAGTCCCTCCATACTAGTTTATTTTCAAAATAAACTCCCGTTATAGTGAAGTGGGTAGGTTTTATAGTCACCTACCCAAAATAATAATAGGAGTTTAGTATTTGGGTACATCAACTTTAACAATACTGTTTCTCCAAAGTAAAATTTTGTTTTGTTTGTATTTTATTCATCGCTATTTTTTTTGATGTACCTAAATACTAGACTTCCCAATGGTCTAGAATGTTTACTTTGTACAATGTTTCAACACTCTAGTTGGGGGAAATTTTCCCCCTTCATCCAAAATTAATTTTTACTTATGATATGATAGCGAGTTTAATAGTCATCAACAAATCATTAAATTAAATTATTTTTGGAGGTAAATTATTATGGAAAAATCATTAAAAACAAGTTTCACTTCATTCATGGAGAATTTATTTATCAAGGATAAACTTGATGAGGACATGAGGAATTTAGCAAATTATATTGTAGAGGATGCTAAGCCAAAAGCAATTAGCTTTAGAAGTGGAAAATCAGGTAATCTATTATTTGTTGACAAGAGAACAGGAGAATACAAAGTATTCAGTCAAAGAGAAGTAACTGTAGAAGGAGGATATGTTACAGATAGAGAATTGGGCTACATAAGAGTTCCACTTTATAGTTATTTAAGAATGGTAAAGAAATCTAATGGTCTTGACACAATTGTAGCTACAGCACAAAGATTCTTACAAGCAAGTTTTTACATGATTTAATTTGTACAGTAGATAATAAAAAAGATAAGCTTAAGAAATATAGTTGGAGAGTTATAATTGTGATAGATTATAACTCTCCTTTTTAATTTTATAATAAAGGAGTGATTGTATGCGTGTTATAACAGTAATTAACAGAAATGATGCTAAGAATTTACTAAAGCTTAGAGAGATAGAGTCTAATCAAACAGTAGATTATTTCAGTAAAAATCTTTTAGATGTTGTTCATGGATACAGTTCAGATAATACAGGTTATGATAATACACCTATGATAGGTTTAGCAACAATAGATAATGAAACCGCTGACCTAGAAAAACATTTTGATTTTGTTGGTAATTATTTACCTACAGCCTCAGGTGATTTTATGTTAGAGGTCGACATACCTAGAGATGAATTAGTATTTATGGATTGGTCACACCTATTAGAATTAGATGAGGAAGGTGAAATGATTTCTGAAGAAGATTCTTTATATGAAGAAGATGTAATTGAAAACTTACATCTAGAAAAACCTGAAGAAAATTCAGATGAATTGATTTGTTTCTTCCCTGTTTTAAGACTAAAGGAATGTAAAAGATTTTTAGTGGTAACAGATAACTGGGATTCAGAAGAACAAGAGTTTGGAAATGTACCACAACTTAATGTTAGTAAGTTAGGAGTTTTTAATTAATGACAGAAGAGTTATACAGTAATACAGTTATTGTATTATCAATAATTTTTTCAATAGGTATTGTCTTAAATACATTTCATAAAGCTTTTATTTCAAGAAGGTCTTGTTTTAAAGCTTATTTACAGAAAAGGAAATTTACAAAAGAGTTAAAGCTTGAGATAGAGAAAGAGTTAAGAAGATAGAAAGGGGAATGAATATGTCGATAATAGACAGTAGTTTATTAGCTTTACTAATACTAATAGCTACATTCATTTCATGTAGGTTGTTGCTAATAATAGTAAATTATATTAGTAGGTTAGGAATTGAATATTCAGAGAAGAAGTCAGCTAAATATCAAAGGATATTAATAAACATTATAACTGACAGGAATATAAAAATGAGAAACCAATAATTATATAAATCATTTAAAAATATCTTTAAAATAGAAAAGAGGAATGTATATGTTAGAAATGATACATACTATATTAGCTATAATGATTGTAGGAGGATTTATAACTTATCATAAGGACTTATATTATATATTTACAAGAC
>ENA-UOOC01000233-UOOC01000233.1-human-gut-metagenome-genome-assembly--contig:-C48old-NODE-233-length-62064-cov-6.656356_pt1 | contig 62064 bp, 57 predicted proteins | sample MGYA00242469_ERZ724016 | MGnify/ENA metagenome assembly ERZ724016 | reverse complement strand
GAAGAGAGAAAAGATAAAAGTACAAAAAGAAAACCCGCCTTGTCGGCGGATTTTCTTTTTGGTGCGGCAAGTGGGACTTGAACCCACACGTCGTTGACACACGCACCTCAAACGTGCCTGTCTGCCTATTCCAGCACTGCCGCATATATTCTGCTGTTTCAAACAGCTTCATTATTATATCACCCTTTTTTGCGGTTGTCAATAGGAAAATCAAAAATTTTTTTCAAAAAAATCAGCGAAAATTTTTTAGTTGAAAACACGCCGATAATAGCACGCACATTGCGGCACTTTGACAGAGCCCTTACCGATTCTGCCGAAGCGCCGCTTTTTTCCTTACTATTCTTATATCTCCACCGCCTGATTCTCTCAGACGCCTGGGCGCATTGCCCTAAGCTTCCTTGGCAGAAATCCGCTTCCGCCGCGAAGCAGAAATTCCGCTTCGAGATTGGCAGGATCAAGCTTTTCAAGCCCTTTGCGAAAATTTGCGGATGGGATATCCATTTCACCGCTTTTCCAAAGGAACAGTCCGCGGATTATAATGGTCTCCCCGCTTTCTGCAATACTTTGCAAAAACCGATTCTCCCCCGCTATGCGGTCAGAATCGCTGGCGGAGTCGTCGGTAATATCGGTGAACCCGATAATCTCCCCTTTCGCCGTTTCAACAACGCCGGCAAGCTTGGCAGACTTATCCGCCGAGAAAATGCCTTCAGCGCATTTTACCAGCTCTGTATAGCCCTGTGGAATATCCATTGTGTTCATACTTCCTCACCTCCGGAAGTGTTTGCCCCGCCGTTTTCGCACAAGCTTTTCAGCGGACACTCCTCGCACTTCGGCTTTCTCGCCGTGCAGATATCCCTGCCGAAATTAACCAGCCTGTGACAAAAATCGCTCGAGCGTTCCGGCGGAAGGATTGCCCGCAGATCCTTTTCAACCTTTTGCGGCTCCTTGTTTTCGGTGAGCCCCAGCCGGCCGCATATGCGGATACAGTGGGTGTCGGTGACAACGGCAGGTTTGTGGTAAACATCTCCCATTATAAGATTGGCTGTCTTTCTGCCTATGCCTGGCAGCTTTATAAGCTCCTCTAAGGTGTCGGGAAGCTCTCCGCCGTACTGGTTTACAAGCACGTTTGCAAGCTCGACAATGCTTTTTGCCTTGGTTCTGAAAAGCCCGCAGGGGCGGACTATCTCCTCAACGTCCTTAACGTCAGCTGCGGCAAAGGATTCGAGGGTGGGATACTTTGCAAATAAATCCTTTGTGACGATGTTCACGCGCGCGTCGGTGCACTGCGCCGAAAGACGAGTGGCTATCAAAAGCTCGTAGGGCTTTATGTAAACAAGCGAGCATTGCGCCTCGGGGTATACTTTTTCGAGGGCGTCGACGATTTCAACCGCCCTTTGCTTTAACTCCTTTATGCTCTTTTCCATGCTGCTACCATCCTTTATAATAATGTTGATTTGATTTTAACATAATCTTCGCGATTTTTCAACATATTCTTTCGGAACCCCTGTTTTTTCCGGGATAATATATCCAGTCAAAGACAGTATTAACCCATTTTGGTGCGATTTTGACCATTTTTTTAGTGCGATTTTGGCTTAAACGCTATTGATATTGAGATAAAAATATGTTATAATCTTGATGTGCGTGTAAAGGCGGGTTGTGGTAAGCTTACTTATCCGACACGCTTGGGGCGGACGCGGTTAAAAACGCCGTCTGCCAAAAAACGCAAACATAATTCTTTAAGGAGGTTAAATAAATGGGTAACAAAATTACGTCCATTCCCTTCAGAGGCACACCCGAGCAAGAAGCCGAGCTTATGCAGTTTATCAACGAAAACAAGCAAGAAAAGGGCTGCCTTATGCCCATAATGCAGAAGGCTCAGGGCATTTACGGCTACCTTCCTATCGAAATCCAGTCGCTCATCGCGCGTGAGCTGGGCATTCCGATGGAGAAGGTTTACGGAGTGGCAACGTTCTACGCTCAGTTCACTCTGGTTCCCAAGGGAGAATACAACATCTCTGTTTGCTTGGGTACCGCCTGCTATGTTAAGGGCTCCGGCAATATCTTTGACAAGATAAGCGAAAAGCTCGGCATCGGTGGGGACGAATGCACTGCCGACGGCAGATTTTCTCTTACTGCCTGCCGCTGCATAGGTGCCTGCGGACTTGCTCCCGTTCTTACCGTCAACGACGATGTTTACGGACGTCTGACTGTTGACGATGTTGACGGCATTTTAGCAAAATACGGTTTCTGATAATTGAAAGCCTTTAGTGGGGAGGAAGCATCTGATGAAAATATCAAAAATCAAGGAACTTCTGAATGCCAGCACCGTCTGCGGTGAGGAGCTTTTGGGCTCTCATGTTTACTCCGCCTGCGGAAGCGACATGATGAGCGACGTTCTGGCATACGTTAAGGATCAGGCTGTGCTTCTTACCGGACTTGTCAACTCACAGGTTATAAGAACCGCCGAAATGATGGATATGCGCTGTATAGTTTTCGTTCGTTCCAAAAAGCCGAACGAAGAGATGATAAGCCTTGCCGAGGAAAGCGGAATAGTTCTGCTTGCCACCGACAAGCGTATGTATGAAGCCTGCGGAATACTATACACAAACGGATTAAAGGCGGAAGAAGTTAAATAATGGATGGCTTAACCTTCCATTTCGATGTTGACGGCTCCGATTTCACCTCAGCCGGTCAGGCTTCGGTTCAGGTGAAGAAGAATTTAAGGCAGCTTGGCATCGGCCCCGAAATTATCAGAAGAGTATCTATCGCCATGTACGAAGGCGAAATCAACATGGTCATCCACGCAAACGGCGGAAGCGCCGACGTTACGGTGACCGAAGACCAGATAATAATCGTTTTGTCAGACCACGGTCCGGGCATAAAGGATATTTCTCTTGCCATGCGTGAGGGCTACTCCACCGCTCCGGACAATGTGCGCAGCTTAGGCTTTGGCGCAGGAATGGGTCTGCCCAACATGAAGCGCTATACCGACGATATGAAGATAGAATCTGAGGTCGGCGTGGGAACAACGGTTACTATGGTGGTGAATCTTACTTAATTTTGCAGATGTAAAGGAGGGGGTATTATGAACAAATACGAGCATTCGGTTTATTTAGACGCTGAAAAATGCAACGGCTGCACAACCTGCTTAAAGCACTGTCCGACCGAGGCAATACGCATCAGCGATCACCGCGCGGTGATAAATCAGGAAAGATGTATCGACTGCGGAGAATGTATTCGTGTCTGCCCGAATAAAGCCAAAAAGGCAACCTGCTCAAAGCTGGACGCTATGGAACGCTTTAAATGGAAGATAGCCCTTCCCGCTCCGACTCTTTATGGTCAGTTTGACAATCTTGACGACGTTGATTACGTTATAGACGGTTTGTACAAAATCGGATTTGACGACGTTTTTGAGGTTTCGGCTGCCGCTGAGCTGGTTTCTGCATACACAAGGCTTTATCTTAAAACCGAGGGAGTTAAAAAGCCGGCGATAAGCTCGGCTTGTCCGGTAATACTGCGGCTTATAGGTCTTAGGTTCCCATCGCTGAGCGACAATATCATTCACATTCTTCCTCCGATGGAGGTTGCCGCAAGACTTGCAAGGCTTAGGGCAAAGGAAGCTCATCCCGAGCTTAAAGACGAGGATATAGGCGTGTGCTTTATATCTCCCTGCCCTGCAAAGGCAAGCTATGTTAAAAACGGCTTTGCGGCTTACAAAAGCAATGTTGATGTTGTAGTCTCGATAAGCGACCTTTACTTTATGCTTATAAGCAAGATGAAGCACGAAACACAGGATACGCCCCTTTGCCATTCCGGTATGATAGGAATAGGCTGGGCAAGCACCGGCGGAGAAGCAACGGCTTTGTTTAACGACAATTACCTTGCAGCCGACGGTATTGACAATGTTATAAGAGTTTTGGATCAGATCGAAAACGGAAATATCCCGAATCTCGAATTTATCGAGCTTAACGCCTGCTCGGGCGGATGCGTTGGCGGAGTGCTGACGGTGCAGAACCCCTTTATTGCAAAGGCAAGGCTGCAAACTCTCAGGCGGTACCTTCCGGTGTCACGCAATCAGCTTCCTAAAGATGAGCAAAGCTACATTCCGGATACCTACCTTTTCGACGAGCTTCCCGAGTACCGCCCGATATCACGGCTGAGCGACAATATGGCGCAGTCGCTGCGCATGATGGCGGACATTCAGAAGCTTAAAAACGAGCTGCCGGGAATCGACTGCGGCTCCTGCGGCGCTCCCAATTGCAGAGCATTCGCGGAGGACGTTGTAACCTGCGGCGCGGATAAATCGCAGTGCGTGCTGCTTCACAATAAGGAGCTTGAAGCAATGCTTAACAAGCTTACCAACAAGGAGGAAACCGTGTAATGACTGTTAACCAACTTGCCGGCTGCGGCTTTAAGACAATCGCCCTGCCCGACGGCGACCGCGAAATAAACGGAGTTTATATCGGAGATCTTCTTAGCTGGGTTATGGGAAGAGCTCAGGCGGACAATGCCTGGATTACGATTATGTCTAACATAAACATCCTTGCAGTGGCTTCGCTTGCCGATACCGCCTGCATAATACTGGCGGAGGGCGTTGAAGTCGCGCAGGACGTTATCGACACCGCCAATGCAAAGGGAGTAAACATACTTTCCTCCTCCGAGCCTGCGTATGAAATCGCCTGCACGCTCAAAGAAAAGCTCTGAGCGCAGATTCTGATATCATGAACAGATATTACTACGATCTGCATATCCACTCCTGCCTTTCCCCCTGCGGAGATGATGATTCAACTCCAAACAACATTGCAGGAATGGGCGTGTTGAACGGCTTGAACATTATGGCTCTTACCGACCATAACACCTGCAAAAACTGCCCCGCTTTCTTTGCGGCGGCTAAGAAAAACGGCATCATTCCGATTGCGGGAATGGAGCTTACCACCGCCGAGGACATCCACGTTGTCTGCCTTTTTGAAGAGCTTGACAACGCTATGGCGTTCAGCGGCGCGGTTGACAAAAAAAGAATACCAATTAAAAACCGAATCGATATCTTCGGGCAGCAGCTTATCCTTGATGAGAATGACGAGGTTATCGGTCATGAGGATAACCTCCTTTCAAACGCAACCGAGGTTACTATCGACGAAGTTCCCGATATGGTGCGAAAATTTAACGGAATCTGTTATCCCGCTCACATAGACAGGGAGGCAAACGGTATTCTTGCGGTTTTAGGATTTTTCCCGCCGACGCCGCGCTTTGACATCATAGAGTTCCACGACCCCGAAAGGGCTGAAGCGATTATCTCAAAGCATAATTTGCAGGACAAAAAGGTTATAATGAGCTCAGACGCTCACTACTTGTGGGACATAAAGGAAAAGCGCGAGTATTTCGAGCTTGACGACGAGCCTTATTCCTCCGCTCTGGTAAGAAAAAGGCTGTTTGAACATCTAAGGGGAGAATGATATGAAAGAGCTGTCTTTAAACATTCTTGACATCGCCGAAAACTCGGTAAAGGCGGGCGCATCTCTCACCGAAATATTTATAGACGAGCTTGGCGATAAGCTGACTCTTACAATCCGCGACAACGGCTGCGGCATGAGCGAAGAAATCCGCAGAACCGTCACCGACCCGTTTTACACAACACGAACCACCCGCAAGGTTGGAATGGGGCTTCCCTTATTAAAGATGGAAGCCGAAATGACCGGCGGCAGCATGGAGGTTGTTTCAAAGTGGGAGCGCGAATATCCCGACGATCACGGAACAACGGTAACGGCGGTTTTCTTTAAAAATCACATCGATTTCACCCCGCTTGGGGACGCTGCCGAAAGCATCTGCACTCTTATCCAGGGACATCCCGAACGGGATTTCCACTTTTTGCACACACGCGACAGTAAAACCCTCTGCGAGCTTAAAACAAAAGAGCTGAGGGAGGTTTTAGAAGACGTCCCGTTAAACAGCTTTGAGGTTATAAGCTGGATACGCGACTATATGCAGGAGCAGTATTCCGGCGGAAATCCGCAGGAATAACCACATTCGTTCCGCTCCGCATTAAACTAATGCTAAAGCGCACATCTCGCGCTTTAAGAAAGGATAAATACTATGAAATCTTTAGCTGAACTACAGGCAATTAAAGACAGAATGAAGGACAAGGTAGTTTTAAGAGAAGGCTCCAACGACGTGAGAGTTGTAGTCGGAATGGCAACCTGCGGTATCGCCGCGGGCGCAAGACCTGTTCTTAACACCTTTGTTGAGGAAGTAAACAAGGCAGGTCTTGAGGACAAGGTAACCGTTTCTCAGACAGGCTGCATAGGCATCTGCCAGTTCGAGCCGGTTGTTGAGGTATTTGAAGCTGGCAAGGAAAAGACCACCTACGTTAAAATGGACTCCGCCAAGGCAAGACGCGTTGTTGAAGAGCATTTAAAGGGCGGCAAGGTTATCACCGAATACACCATCGGAGCAAACAACAACTGATTTGCCCCACACAAAAAGTATTCTACAATACTTTGGCAGGAATACTTAAAAACAAGAAAGGAAAGATACAATTATGATTCGTGCACATGTACTTATCTGCGGCGGCACCGGTTGTACCTCCTCGGGCAGTAAGGCAATACAGGCTGCTTTCCATGAAAGCATTGCAAAGAACGGTCTTGAAGATGAAATCAAGATGGTTCAGACCGGCTGCTTCGGTCTTTGCGCATTAGGTCCTGTTGTTATTGTTTACCCCGACGGTACATTTTACAGCCGTGTAACCCCCGAAGACGTTGATGAAATAGTTTCCGAGCATCTCTTAAAGGGTAGAGTTGTTAAGCGTCTGGCTTACACCGACACCGGCAAGGAGGTTGCCGAGGAGGTTATCGGCAACGTTTCTCTGGGCGAGACCGCATTCTACAAATCCCAGCACCGTGTAGTTTTAAGAAACTGCGGTGTTATCGACCCCGAAAACATCGAAGAATACATAGCTATGGACGGCTATGCAGCTTTGGGCAAGGTTCTTACCGAAATGACCCCCGAAGAGGTCATCAAGGTTGTTACAGACTCCGGTCTGAGAGGCAGAGGCGGAGGAGGATTCCCCACCGGCAGAAAGTGGAGCCTTTGCGCACCCAATAAAGCTCCCCAGAAATACGTTGTCTGCAACGCCGACGAAGGCGACCCCGGCGCATTCATGGACCGTTCCGTTCTCGAAGGCGACCCCCACAGCGTTATCGAGGCTATGGCAATAGCGGGTTATGCTATCGGTGCCACTCAGGGCTATGTTTACGTAAGAGCCGAATACCCCATCGCTGTTAAGAGACTTCAGATTGCTATCGATCAGGCAAGAGAATACGGTCTTTTAGGCAAGAACATCTTTGATTCCGGCTTTGACTTCGACCTTCACATCCGTCTCGGCGCGGGCGCATTCGTCTGCGGTGAGGAAACCGCTCTTATGACCTCTATCGAGGGCAACAGAGGCGAGCCCAGACCGCGTCCTCCGTATCCGGCAGTTAAGGGTCTTTATGAGTCTCCTACCGTTGAAAACAACGTTGAGACATTTGCAAACATCCCGCAGATCATCTTAAAGGGTGCAGACTGGTTTGCTTCCATGGGTACCGAGCGCTCCAAGGGTACCAAGGTATTCGCCCTCGGCGGAAAGATCAAGCACACCGGACTTGTTGAAATTCCTATGGGTACCACCCTGCGCGAGATCATCGAGGATATCGGCGGCGGCATTCCCAACGGCAAAAAGTTCAAGGCTGCCCAGACCGGCGGACCTTCCGGCGGATGCATCCCTGCAAGCCTTATCGACACCGAGGTTGACTACGATAACCTTACCGCTATCGGCTGCATGATGGGTTCGGGCGGTATGATCGTTATGGACGAAGACAACTGTATGGTTGATATGGCTAAGTTCTTCCTCGAATTTACCGTTGACGAATCCTGCGGCAAGTGCACTCCCTGCCGTGTTGGTACAAAGAGACTTCTTGAAATGCTCGACAAGATAACCAAGGGCAACGGAACCCTTGAAGACCTCGACGAGCTTGAAAAGCTCTGCTACTACATCAAGGAAAACTCGCTCTGCGGCTTGGGTCAGACTGCTCCCAACCCCGTTTTAGCAACACTTCGCTTCTTCAGAGACGAATATGTTGCCCACGTTGTTGACAAAAAGTGCCCCGCAGGCGTCTGCAAGAGCCTGCTTAAATACGAGATCGACAAGGAAAAGTGCATAGGCTGCGGCATGTGCGCACGCCAGTGTCCTGCTTCCGCGATCACAAAGACCACCTACATAGCTCCCGGCAAAAAGCTCCCCGCTCACGAAATCGATCCCGAGAAGTGCGTTAAGTGCGGCGCTTGCATGGGCGTATGTAAGTTCAAGGCAATTTCAAAGAAGTAATAAAGGAGGTAACGGACAATGGATATGTTAAACATAAAAGTTAACGGCATGGCGATTGAAGCTCCCAAGGGTACAACCGTTTTAGAAGCTGCAAGACTCGCCGGCGTTGAAATCCCCACCCTCTGCTTCTTAAAGGAGATCAATGAGATCGGCGCCTGCCGTATCTGCGTTTCAGAGGTAGCCGAAATGAGAGGACCCGCTTTAGGCCCCAAGAGACTGGTTGCCTCCTGCGTCTTCCCGATTTCTCAGGGCATGGAGATCTACACCAACTCCCCCAAGGTTATCGCCGCAAGACGTCAGACTCTCGAGCTTATTCTTTCCACCCATGAAAGAAAGTGCCTCTCCTGCGTAAGAAGCGGTCACTGCGAGCTGCAAAAGCTCTGCCGCGACCTTAAGGTTGAAGACGAGGGCAGATTTGACGGAGCAAGAGTTAAGTATGAGATAGACGACAGCGCTCCCCACATGATAAGAGATAACAACAAGTGCATACTCTGCCGCAGATGCGTTGCAGTATGCGAAAAGTATCAGGGAATCGGCGTTATCGGTCCCAACGAAAGAGGATTTATCAGCCACATCGGTTCTCCCTTTGATCTGGGATTGGGCGATACCTCCTGCGTTTCCTGCGGACAGTGCATCGCGGTTTGTCCCACCGGCGCTCTTGCCGAAAAGGACTTTACCACCGAGGTATTTGCAGCTATTGCAGACCCCGAAAAGCACGTTATTGTTCAGACCGCTCCCGCTGTAAGAGCCGGCTTGGGCGAAATGTTCGGTCTTCCTATCGGAACCGACGTTGAGGGCAAGATGGTTGCAGCTTTGCGCCGCTTAGGCTTTGACAAGGTATTCGACACCAACTTCTCCGCCGACCTCACCATCATGGAAGAGGCTAACGAGTTTATCGAAAGAGTTAAAAACGGCGGCAAGCTTCCGCTTATCACCTCCTGCTCGCCCGGATGGGTTAAGTACTGCGAGCATTACTTCCCCGAGCTTACAGACAATCTTTCAAGCTGCAAGTCTCCTCAACAGATGTTCGGCGCAATCGCAAAGAGCTACTATGCCGAAAAGATGGGCATCGACCCCAAGGATATAGTTTGCGTTTCGATTATGCCCTGCACCGCAAAGAAGTTTGAGATAGGCAGAGACGGCGAAGCTGCAAACGGTGTTCCGGATGTTGATATCTCCCTCACCACCCGCGAGCTTGGCAGAATGATTGAGCGCGCAGGAATCCAGTTCAACTCCCTGCCCGACGAAAAGTTCGACGAGCCTTTGGGAATCTACACCGGCGCAGGCGCAATCTTCGGCGCAACCGGCGGTGTTATGGAAGCAGCACTTCGTACCGCTGTTGAAACTCTCACCGGCGAAGAGCTTCCCAACGTTGACTTTGTTGACGTAAGAGGAACTGCCGGAATCAAGGAGAAGACCTACGAGGTTGCTGGCATGAACGTTAAGGTTGCAGTAGCTTCCGGTCTTGCAAACGCCAAGGAGCTTCTTAAAAAGGTTGAATCCGGCGAAGCTGATTACCAGTTCATCGAAATCATGGGATGCCCCGGCGGATGCGTAAACGGCGGCGGACAGCCCCAGCAGCCCGGCTATGTCAGAAACACCGTTGACATCAGAGCAAAGCGCGCTGCGGTTCTTTATGATATCGACAAGAACGCTCCCATCAGAAAGTCGCATGAGAATCCTGCTATAAAGGCTCTTTATGCAGAATATCTCGGCAAGCCCGGTTCCGAAAAGGCTCATCACCTGCTTCACACCACCTATGTTAAGCGCGGAATCGTTGACGATCCCAGAAAGTAATATAGCATAAATTACAAATCACCGCCGCTCCGGAGAATTTCGGGGCGGCGGGATTCATATCGCGCTCATGCGCAAACACATTTTAGAGGATTATTATGCGAAACAAAAACAACAAGCACTTAGGTATAGAAATAGACCCAGAGCTTCTTTATAAGCTACAATACATTGCAAAATACGAAGGGCGCTCCGGCAACGGTCAGATACTTTATCTCATACGCAAATGTATCACGGAGTTTGAAAAGACCGAGGGGGAAATCTGCTATCCACCGGAAGAAAAGGACTGACGGCGAAAGGATATCCCCGATTATACTCACAAAAGCCGTTTTGTAATGTGGCGGAAATGTGATATAATGGTAGTGAGATGATCCGGACGATGAAATTGAGGTAACTTTTATGAAAGAAATGATTTTCGGCGCAGCTTTTATGATATGCGGTCTGCTGTTGTGTTTGATCATGGCGGTAATTTATACTATCAGCAGTTCGTTAAGTCTGCTCGGACATATTATAGAATAATAATGTTCATAGTTGGTATAATTATTTGTGTGTGCACACTTGTTTCAGATTAGTAATGAAATATTTGCATAAAAACAGTGGGAAGCGGAAAATCCGCTTCCCACTGTTTTTATATTCTGCCGCTATTATTTCGCCTTATCCGCAACCGCAATCCTGTCCAGATCGGGTGCATATCCTGCAGACGAGCTGAATGTTATTGTATTCTCGCCCTTCTCAAGCTCGATATTCAGCGACTTCTCAGCCGGTATATCAAATCCGGGGCTTGAAAGGTTTGAAAGCTCATACTTTTTGCCGTTGACGGTAACATCCATGCTCCTCGACTCACCGGAACAGAGGTAGATAAGCATTTCATAGCTTCCCGCCTTCTCTGCCTTTACAGTTATCTCCAGCTTGTTAAAGCCGCCGTTGCCGATGTAGCCCACCTTTTTGCCGCCACTGCACATTGACGAATCCGCTATTCTCGCTTCGCCGGAGGTCTTACCGTCCTCGCACTCGTAATAGGTGTAGCCCTCCTTGTCGGACGTGGGCGACTCCTCAACCTCGGTGTTTATTTTATCCTTGGTTATCAGAACAGCCGCGCCGCCGACATCTGAAAGCTCAAGCTTTAAAGTGTCGGAGGAAGTTACGGTCTTTTCTTCAAGAGTCAGCACACCCTCGCTGTCGTCGGAGTAGATATAGGCGTTGTATGAGCCGTCGCCCAGAAAATCAAGCGGGACGCTAACCTTGCGCTTTTCAAGGGTCATCGAGCCGATATAATAATCGCTGCCGTCGGTGCGCATGATGGTTATATGCTCGCCCGGGTAGCCGTCGATGACCTTGGTTTCTTTCCACGCCGTCGGTATACGCGAGATAAACGGCAGTCCTAAAAAGCTTGGGAAAGCGTATGCCGAGCTTGCAAAATGCTGCAACGCCGACTCGTATACCACCGACTTTGCAAGGCTGAAGCCTGCCGATTCGCCGGTTTTGGTTATTGCAATGCAGGCAGGAGTGTAGTCCATCGAGCCTACAATGTTTCTTGTAAACGGGTACATAAGACAGTTTTTAGGAGACGGCGAGGTTGACCACTTTCTGAACTCCTCGCCCAAAACGGCTTCGCTCGACATGATGTTGGGGTATGTCCTTGTTTCGCCGCAGGGATTTATACAGCCGTGGTAATATACCATCAGCTTGTGCTTGGCTGCGATTTCCGCGACGTTTCGCATAGACTCCAAAACCTCGATATCGTCGCTTTCAAAATAGTCGGTTTTAACGCCTTTTACTCCCCACTTTGCCCACTTGGAAAACAGCTTTTCGATTTCTTCGGGAGTTTTCAGCTCCAAATAGTTTACCCAAAGTATTATTCCAACGTCCTTATCCTCGGCGTAATCGCACAGCTCGGAAATTCTATCCTCAAATGATGGCCAGCCGGCGTCTAAGCAGCAGTACTCCCAGCCGTATTCTGAGGAGAAGTCCACGTGCTCCACCTGAACATCATAGTTATGCTGATCTCCGCCCGACCACCACGACCACGAAACCTTGCCGGGCTTTATCCAGTCTGTATTCTTGAAAAGCTTGCTGTCTGCTTCGGGGCAGAGCGAATCTATCAGTTCGGAATTGATAAGTCCGTTCAGATCCTCCGTGATGATTGCCGCGCGCCACGGCGTTTCAAAGTTAGGAACGGTTGCAACCTCGGTTATTCTTATGTGTCCGGGGCTTGCAAGCTCGTCGGTGACCTCGTTCATGGGGTCGCGCTTAAAGCCGAACTGCCAGTTGAGCGCTCCGCTTCCGGAGTTTGTTCCCAAAACGCTTTTAACATAGCTGATATCGTTTGCATAAACGTCCGATTCGGAGAAAAGAAGCCAATGCTTGCCGGTGCAGGCGGTGACAGGGGTGTTGAAAACTCCGCTGTGGTTTACAAGCTCGGAGTATTTGCGCTCGATATAGTCGAATTCATAGGTTGCGCTGTAGCCGCCGGCAAAGGTTACGGTGTCCTTGGGCAGGACTATCTGCGAAGCCTCGCTTATAACGGTTTCTTTATCCTTTCTGCCGGTCGTTACATCGGTGTATCTGTAGGCAAAGCCGTCGTTGTAGACCCTGACTAATATGGTCATGCCCGCTTCGCCTTTTTTGAGATGGATTTCGCGCTGCATGCAGTAGTCTAAGCAGGAAACATCCTTTTGCGAAACGGTAAGGCAGGTTTCATATTCCGCCTTGACAACATCGGCGCGGTCATAGCTGGTAATGCTCTCTATCCCTGCCGAAAGGTCGGCGTTTATCATAGTAAGTCCCAAAAGTGAAGGCTCGATTACCTCCTCTTTTCCCGCGGTCACGCTGTAGTAAATGCGCCTTTGAGCGTCCTGCCAGAAATATGCGGTTATGCCGCCATCCGGAGATGATGTCGTCAGCCCGTCGAGCGCGAAAAGCTCGACCTCGCCGTATTTTTTATGGGATGATTCTGCCGCCGTTACGGTTATCTCGTTTTTGGGCTGGTCGTTCAGGCTGAGGTCGGGGTCGGGGAGCTTTTCTTCCACTCCTCCGCAGGCGCTCAGCATACAAAGCGATAGCATAATCGCTGCCAGAAGTAATGATAGGGTGCGTTTTGTCATAATAATGTTCCTCCAAGTAAATCGTTTACAAAATTTATAATGTTCCTGTATAAATTCGCACTGCGTGCGCGATGCGCAAAAATCAATCTGAAAGCTCAATTAAAGAATGAAGCACCCCGCCGTCTTCGCTCGTTATTGCAACCGTATGCTTGCCGTCGGCAAAGGCGTATTTTAACAGGAGCTTTTCGCCAAGGCGTATTTCTTTTTTATAAGTTATGCGAACGCTGTCAAACGGTCTTTGCAAGTTGACCTCTTCCGGCAGAGCTTCGTATGCCAGATCAAGATAGTTTGTGTTGTGAACATGACCGAACAGATCTATATCCCGCCGCTGAACGGTGTATGGGACAACCGACGAATACTCCGCCGGAGGCTTAAGCCTGTCAAGAGATGGATCTATCGGTATGGTTCTGTCCGGCTCTGAGCCGAATTTTGCCGCCAGCTCATTATCAACGCGTATTATAGACCATTTTTCGGTGTCCATAAGCACCCATTTTGATGATGCCGCAACGCATATCTGCCCCTGCTCGTTTTCAATCGTGAAATACCTGTTTCCAAAGCAGCGTTCTATGCTGTGCGACCATGTTGTAACCATAAGCTCCTCGCCGTAGGTCGGGCGGTGCAGAACCTTAACCTTCCAGTCCAGCAAAATCCACGCAGAATGAGTCCGCGAAATATCGTTTACGCCGTTGCCGAGGGTGTCGGCGTGCCTGCCGGCTATGTTCTCGAAATACTCTAAAATTGCGCGATCGCCAACAAAAGCGCCCTTTACAAGTCCCTTAAAATCTGTTTTTACCTTTTCCGTGAAAATCATGTCTATCCTCCAAAAGCTTTTTTACCGTTTGATTTCCCTGCTGTGCTGATAATGTATCCCGATATGTCCTATTCCTAAAATTATTGCGGCGATACACAGCCATATCACCCTGCCGTATATGCCTAAAAGGAAGAACGCGGCAACAGGCAAGGTCGCTCCGGCAAGCGGGATTCCCATAAAACCCGAGTAAAAATCGGACAATTTCCGCTCGCTGCGAAAGTATCTCACCCACCAAAGCTCATACATCACCATCAGCACAAACGCCGCGGCAAGCCACAGGCCCCATGCCGTTAAGCCGTGGAAATTGAAATCGTCAAAAATCAACGCAAGCGTTGTTGTCAGAGCCTCGCCCAGCCTTTCAAAAGCTAAAAGTATTCTGTTTTCATTTTCGGGATTATACCCCTGCGGCTGATTCTTTGCCCATATAATGTTGGGGATAAAAAGCATGGCAAGAAATGTCAGCCCCACATATGAAAATCCGAGACGTCCCATTGTGTTCCCCCGTTTTATACTAATTCTCAATCAGCCTGTAGCCAAAGCCGACAGATAAAATAAGACCAATCTAGGAAAGCGACCGCAGGAATACTTGCCGTATTGCAAGGGAGCTTGACGACGAGTGGGCTTATTTTAGCGGCAATTAATTCCGGCTTATGCCGGGATTTATTGCTTGATTTGACTATAGGGTGGTTGGGAATTAGTATTATATCTCTATCAATCTATTGTATCACGAAAACGTCTATATTTCAAGCATTTTTAGTTGACAGTAGGTCTGTCATGTGATAAAATATCAATAATTGTTTTATTTGGGACTGCCCGCCCCGCGAAAGTATGTGGGTTCAGCCGGTCTCGGAAAGGAATGTAAGAAAAATGAATTTAAGAATCTTCAAAAGTGATATGGAAATGCTGGGTGCGCTAACAGAGTTTTATCTCGGCGTTACTACATATCTTGATTCACATATAAACTATCCCAAGTGGACTCCGGGGGTATATCCTGGTGAGGAAAGCATACGCGCGGCGATAAACGCCGGAACTCAGTATGTATGCATGGAGGGCGACGAAATCGTCGGGGCGTTCATATACAACGCCGACCCTCAGGGAGCATACGAAAATGGCGACTGGGAGGTTGAACTTAACGAGGGTGAATACGCCGTCATCCACTCGCTGGCAGTTGCCGTTAAGCACTACGGCGAGGGTATCGGCACAAAAATAGTGGAGTTCTGCATAGAAAAAGCCAAAAACGAGGGCTATAAAGCGGTCAGACTGGATATCGTCCCCGAAAACATACCGGCAAAAAGGCTTTACGAAAAGGCTGGATTTAAGTATGCCGGCGAAAAGGATCTAAACAGAGGATTTGAGGATATCCCGACATTCCAGCTATTTGAATTGAATTTTTAATCTAAAAGGTTGCATTAACCGAACTGTTTTTAGATAAATCAAACCGTCTGCCGGAAGATTGTCCCGACAGACGGTTAGTTTTTTACTTCTTTCTTGTATAAACCAGCCCCGCGACTGCGGCTATCAGCGCGGCAGCCAATACAATAAATGCCAATGGATGACCGAAAATTCCCGACACAAAAATCGCCGTAGGACCGTCTGCCCCGCCGATTATGCCGATTGAACTCGCCTCAACATTATTAACAAAAACCGGCAGACAATTTATCAATAAATCAAGTACCAGATACATCCCCGCAATAGCAATAACGGATATGCACACCGCCCGAAGTGCCCTGCGCTTTGCCTGCGCGCTCCTTGCAAGCTGTTCGTTTATAAGGGTGAGCTTTTCAAGCACGATGCGCATATCGCTTGCTTCGTCCTCCAGCCCGGGAGTTTCTCCCAAAAGCGTAGACACCGGAATCTCAAACTGCCTTGCAATCTCCATAAGCATTTCCGAATCGGGGACGGACAAGCCCTTTTCCCATTTTGAAACGGTCTGGCGGACAACGTTCAGCTTCCCAGCCATCTCCTCCTGACTAAGCCCGCGAGATTGGCGGAGCTTTTTAAGATTATCACCAAGCATTTTTATCATCTTCCTTTCGTGGATAATTGTTTGTTGCAACAAGGTCATTTTACACGATTTTTGGGATATTAGCAAGCAATGGGTGTTAACATCATGTTAAAATGCGGTCAAAATCAACATTTTGCCCTTACATTACACTAAAATCAAGGATTATTTCCTTTCATCCGTAACAATATGCTCAATTCCGGTATGCTCGCTTGTTAGATAGTCATGCATAAAGCTCGGAAAAGCTTTATACTTCCCAAGCTCTTCAATAGGGATCCAGTGCAGCTCCTCCTTGGTGTGACCAACGGTGTAGCTGTTCGATTCCGTCACCTTTTCGCCGCGCGGCTTCATCAGGTAATAAAGCGCGATTTCGTGACATTCAAGCCCTTTAAGCGAGCCGGTGTTTTCGTTAAAGAAATTTTCGTGGATAACCGCCAGACGGTCGATTTCATACCGGACGCCGGTCTCCTCAAAGACCTCCCGCTTAACGGCGTCCTCGGCAGTCTCACCCATATGTACTCCCCCGCCGACCGAATAAAGGTAGTCCTCATTTTTGTTGCCGATAAACAGCACACAGCCGTCCTCGACGATAATCGCCGCCGCACGGTATCTGAACCAGTTGTTGTCACTTGTAAAGCAGCAGTCCTGCATAATAAAATCGCCTCCGTAAAATTGTTGTTTTGACATTATAGCACCGGCTTAATTAAAAGTCAACCCCGCCGCAAAGCCTGATGACTTCTGCGACGGGGTGTTGTAATTATCGAAAAACGCTTATCCTTCCCTAATTCCAAAATACGGAATATACTCCTCACCAACCAGCGCAAGTATAAACTCCCACTGGTTCTGACAGGTATAAATCTCCGTTCCGACCGGCAGCACAGATGCCGTACCGTCGGAAAGCTCTGCCAGCTCCCTGTTGCTGCTGACCACTGATATCTCCATAAGCTTGTCGCCGGGGATGTAAAGGTTGTTGTAAAAACCGTCCACGCCGCCATACGGATGCCCCGCAAAGCTGATGTAAACCACACCTTGATAGATGATATAGTCGGTGTACTGCTCGTCAACATGGGTAATCATCCCGCATACAACCGGCTCTAAGACCTCTTCCTCGTCGTCAAGCACAACACTATCCTCATTCTCCGAAGTGGCAGTATCGGATGGTGCGGAATTCGTCGCCGAGGTTGCAGCTGCTTTTGTGGACTTTGCAGCCGACTTGGTGGTAGGTGCAGTTACTGCCATGGTGGTGGGCTGTGTTGTAGGATTCGTCGATGCCATGGTCGCTTGGGTGGTCGCCTCAGTAGTTGCTTCGGTGGTCGGAGATATTGTTGATACTGCCTCCGTCGCCTCGGTCACAGCTTCTGTCTGTGTTGTTTGGGATTCGTCCATGCCCGCGGTACTCGTATCTCCCGAAATAACGTCCGCAGCCTCAACAACCGGCGGCTCTGTCACTTGGGAGACACCCTCACGAATGTCGTCGGCATTGTTCGAGCAAGAGCAGGCAAGGATTGCAAAAATGGGTATTAGCATTAGTAAAAGTCGGCTTTTCATAGGATTGAGCACCTCCGGGGCATGGCATTAGTCTTTTTGATTATATTAATTATTACACATTATTAAGGAATTGTCAATCGTTTTTTAGAAAATTCAGAATTTTAAGTTTGAAATTATACTCAATGGTGTTAGTTTAATGTCCGAATGTACGTATTGTTCATTTAGGTAAAACACACCCGCAAAAGTCTGGAATCAGACGTTTGGACACTTTCGCGTATTCCCTTGCCATGTGCAATGCTCTCATTTCTAAGCCCGCGATAGGTGAAAAGCTTCAGGATAGCATCATCCAAGGTCATAGTAATAAGTCTGATATATCAAGAGCATCTGAACTATTTCGTGCAACTGCACTATTGTTGTTATAATAGTACATTCCCTGAACTGGATTAATTAATGATGCAGTGCCATCTTCATATACTTCCAAGAACAATAAATACTTATTTCCACATGAAAGATACTCAACATCATCACTCAAGTATTTACATCCATTAATGAAGCCTCCTAATTGCTTTACAGTTATATTAGAAACATCACCGTTGCCTTTAATAACACTTTTCACAGCGACATCAGTAAAAGTATAGGCTAAATTATTGTTTCCAACCAGCTCAGAGCTTTGATAACTGTTAGTAGGTTCACACACAATTATTAAGTCTGCTTTATTATATAGATCTGATGAATTCTCATACACCATGTAGTCGGTATATATTTGACACGTTTCTATACCGTTAGTATTTATTTCGCCATGTAAAGAAGCTTGGCTTGTGTTAGTTGCATACATCCTTGGGTACTTCTCATATATTGCCGTTATATCAAAAAACGTAGGAGCATAAATAATATTCCTATTTCGATTATGTTACATCAATGATTCTGAATTTGTAACCGGATTGTCCGCTAAGCCAAGCGGGTGTCCAAATTCATGCGTTATAGTACTAAGAAAATAATTGAACTTTGAGGTCGTATTAGGTGCATTTGTCAAAGACCTATTATTGATTTGAATTGTAAAATATGAAAGTCCACCCGATGAATTTGGATACGATAAACACATTCCATACCACGCATCGTTATAATCACCTGCATATATAGTATTTCGTGTGTTCTGTGATGAATTCGTAGTAGTAATATCTACAAGTGAAGCAGTGGCATCCCTCCAAGAATTTAGTGCTGTTGAAAGGTGATAATCAAGACCATAGTTGGAGATACTTTGATCTACATTAACTAAGAGCTTTGACGTTGAACTACTCGGGTTCATATACAAGTAGTTTTTTGATACAAGATCAAGTGTATAGCTGATTCCTCCAGCATAGTTGCACCACTAACAACTATATAATATGTAGCTCCAGCTGCACAGTTGTAAGTAATGCATGATTGATTGCCCAGGCTATCCCCAACTTGAAGAACATTATCGTTAGAATCCCTTATCGAAAGTAGATATTTTTCATCGTTCTGATACGATGATAATCTTATAAGAATCTTATCAGAACAACGAGATTTAAAGATAAAATAATCTACATCACCAGGTTTTCCAATCGTTCCATCATAAAAGCAGTCTACATCAACACTATTGGCGTTCGCCATTGAATTATTATCTTCAGTTTCTGTAAAATGAGATGCATTGACATAAACCGCCATAGAAACAACTATCGCCATTGCCAACAATACTGATAAAATGCGTTTCATAATTATACTCCTCCTTTTGTAATTCCATGTTACCAGTTAGTTCACTTAATTTGATGATCATCTGAATATAATATTACATATTTCAATCATTTTGTAACGCGAGAAATGTCGAATATAATATGGCGATATTAACAATGTTTCATCATTTATTAGTGCAAAATGTCACAAAGCCCAATAAGCAACTGACGTCTTACGTTTTATATCTCTCCCTCTTATTCCCTTTTCGCAATTTTCATCAGGTTCTCGCGACTATCAGGCATATCAAAAAATATACCGCCCAAAAGGACGGTATATTTTTTGGTCTGTCCGACAGGAATCGAACCTGCGCGCATACGGTCGGAGCGTAATGCTCTATCCACTGAGCTACGGACAGATATTAAGCTTCAGTGGGTATACCGTACATTTTATTGCACGGTATACCACACAAATAATTGAATTATCTTAGCTTTGCCCCCGCAGGAACTGAATCATCCAAAATCGTCAGTTTAGCACTGCCATCGGGCATTTCTGCACAGACTAACATTCCCTCGGACAGCTCTCCCGCAAGCTTGGCAGGCTTAAGGTTGGCTACAACCACTACCGTCTTTCCGACCAAATCCTCAGGATTGTACCACTTGGCGATTCCGGAAAGAACCTGCCTTGTTCCGATGCCGTCGTCAAGCTTGAATTTAAGCAGCTTTTTCGACTTTTCGAGCTTTTCGCACTCCAAAATCTTCGCCGCGCGCAGTTCTACCTTCATAAACTCGTTGATATCTATTTCGGGAGCCAGAACTATCGGCTCTGCCTGAGCTTCTTGCTCTTTCGCCTTCTTCTCGGCTTCCGCCTTTAATGCAGCCTTAACCGCTTCCATCTCGGCGTTAAGCTCATCTAAAAGCTTCTTTGAGTCGATTCTTGCAAACAGCGGCTCGGCAACGCCCACCTTTGAGCCTGCGGCATATCCGCCGAAAGCGCAAAGGGTGTCAAAGCCGTCAAGGTCGGTGTTGATCTCGGAAAGAATCTTTTTAGAGGTTTCGGGCATGATGGGTGCCAGCAGAATTCCTATAAAGCGTATCGCCTCAACAAGCTCGTACAAAACGGTTACAAGGCGCTTTTTGCCTTCCTCGGTCTTAGCCAAAGCCCACGGCTCAGTCTCATCGATATATTTGTTTGCGCGCCGCGCGAGGTTCAAAACATCGGCGCAGGCGTCTGCAAGCTTAAAGCCGTCGAAGTGAGCCGCCATGCTCTTTGCCGCCTCGACCGCCTTGGCTTCCAAATCATAGTCAAGCTCGGTCTTGTCGTGCGGAGCGTCAACATAGCCGTCGAAATACTTGTTGACCATCGCGACGGTGCGGTTTACAAGGTTGCCTATAGTATTCGCAAGGTCAGTATTGTATCTGTCGATAATAGCCTCGTAGGTGATGGAACCGTCGTTGGTAAACGGCATTTCGGCGAGCATATAGTACCTTGTGGCGTCAACGCCGAACTTTTCAACAAGCTCGTCGGCATAGATGGTGTTGCCCACCGACTTTGACATCTTGTCCTTGCCGAAAAGCAGCCACGGGTGTGCAAAAATCTGCTTGGGCAGAGGCAGACCCAGCGCCATAAGCTCTACTATCCAGTAAATCGAATGAAATCTTAAAATGTCCTTGCCGATAACATGAGTGCAGTTCTGCCAGAAATATTTATATTGTTCGCTGGGATTGTCAACGTCATATCCCAAGCCCGAGATGTAGTTGGAAAGAGCATCAATCCATACATAAACAACGTGCTTAGGGTCGAAATCGACCGGTATTCCCCACTTGAAAGAGGAGCGGGTTATGCACAAATCCTGCAAACCGGGCTTTATAAAGTTATTCAGCATTTCTTTTTTGCGGGATTCCGGCTGAATGAAATCGGGATTGCTTTCAAAAAGCTCCTCAAGCTGCTTCTGATACTTTGAAAGCTTTAAGAAGTATGCTTCTTCCTTTGCCTTCTTTACCTCTCTGCCGCAGTCGGGGCATTTGCCGTCTACAAGCTGGGTTTCGGTGAAGAAGCTTTCGCAGGGGACGCAGTACCATCCCTCGTATTCTCCCTTATAGATATCGCCCTGTTCATAAAGCTTGCGGAATATCTTCTGAACGCACCTTTCGTGATCGGCGTCGGTGGTTCTAATAAATCTTGAATAGGAAACGTTCAGCATATCGCAGGTGCGCTTTATCTCGCCGGCGACGTTATCAACGTGCTGCTTGGGAGTGATTCCCGAAGCGGCGGCAAGCTCCTCGATCTTCTGACCGTGTTCGTCGGTTCCGGTAAGGAAGAATACGTCATAGCCCTGCATTCGCCTGAACCTCGCTATCGCGTCGGCGCAGACTACATCATAGGTGTTGCCGACATGGGGCTTTTTTGATGCGTAAGCAATAGCCGTTGTAATCAGGTATGGCTTTTTGTCCATAATTATCTTCCTTTCTTTTATGATTTCGCCCGATACGTTCGCAGGCGTTAACTTATATTATATAATATTCTGCGGATTTGTCAAGCGGTTATTTGGGAAAAATAGCAGGCTTAGTGTAATACTTAAACAATCCCGCCGCAAAATCCGCATTAAAGCGATTTGCGACGGGACTTTATTATCCTTCCTAATTCAAATTAGTATTATTCATATCCATCATGTCAAACGTTTCAACCAGTCTTTCGCACTTTTCCTCGTCGAAATGCTCGTTTACATTAAAGATAAGCTCGGCGCTGAGTCCGTCCCTTTTTAAAAGGTATACAAGAACCTCCTCGCCCTCAGACATTTTGCGGAGCTTGCAGCTGTACCCCGCGCCCTGCTCAGCCTCGGTTAAATCCCAAGAATCGTATCTTAAGATATTAAAGTCTTCATCCTCGGCGGACGGATAGATTGTTCCTACTTTGAACATCCAATCAATGCCGAAGTCCGCGCTTCCCCTGTTCCAGTTCCAGTCCGACGGAACATTAAGGGTTATGAACACCCTGTCGTCTTCGCTGACGCTTTCAAAGCCGTTTTTGGCAGCGTTCAGGCGGGAATACTGCGCTATATAAACGTGCTCAAACTCGGACGGTTCAAGCGCTCCGCCTATGAAGTCGTAAAAATGCGGCAGCAGGCTTTCGTTCAGCTCGGCGTCGGAATATTGGTTCACGTCGAAACGTATGCAAAAGCAATATCTCTGACGTTCAACAAAGTAATAATGCCGCTCACTTGTGATACTGCTTCCGGCATCCTTTTCGGACACTTTCAGCATATAGCGGTAGGTTCTTTTGCTGTCAGCGCTGTTGTCTACGATTGAAAGATTGTCTTCGGAAGCGGTTTTTGCCAGCTTTGCAACAAGCTCGTCTACTATCGGCTGTTCATCGGCTCTGTACACCGCCACTATCTTCATCATCTGCTCGCCGTTTTGGCTTGCGCTTCTGCCGTCGGCACTGTGCTGCCAGTATTCGGGCATACTGAACCGAACAGGCTTCTCTTCACCCGCGCTTGTATCAAACCAGCTTGCAATATCGGTTATATCAGCCTCTGTGATATCGATATGAGCAAGAGGGACGCTTGCCGCAAAGCGTTGAAGCTTAGCGGCAGATTCGTCGGCTATCGGCTTGTCATCATACTCCGCATTACCTTGAACATCCGTGATGGGTGCGGAATCTGATCCGTCCGCTTCGTTGGGATTAGTGCCGTCTCCCCACACCTGCATTTCGGTGCCGTCCTCGGCTGTAAGCACTATACCGCCGTCTCTTATTGAGATATCAAGCTTTAAAACCTCCGGATTTGCAGGTGAACTTTCCCTTGCGGTTACGATAAGCCTGCCGTCCTCACGCTCAAATTTGTAGTTGGAATAAAGGGTTCTTCCGCCCTCCGAATCGGTGGGATCGCGAAGATAGCTGAACTCCGGACAGAATATTGTGTTGTACTCGTAATAATCATCCTGCCGGACGGTGAACATGAAAGTATACAGCCCCGAGGTAGGTCCATATGAGAGTACGCAGGTTTCCTCCTCGCCGTCGTTGTCGATATCATAAAAGGCGTGGTCGATATATCCACCCAAGGAACCCGGGTAAGGGGTGACATCGGCTAAGCGATATCCACGCAGAAGTGTTTTGGTAACCTTATCGCCCTCGCGGTATATCGAGCCGTTCAGCGAGTAAAGCTCGCCGCTGCGGGTTCTGATAATGTAGTAAAACTCGTAATCCGAGCTGAAGCTGTAAACCTTATAGGCGTTTTCACGGAGATACTGCGCGGTTATATCCTCTTCCCACTGCGCAGAGCTCGAAAACAGGTCGTCGAAGTTTTCTTTTGTGAGAGTAATCTCCTCGGCGTCTCCCATATCCATGCGCTCGCCGGTATCGCGGGATATCAGAACAAGCCCCTCGGCGGAGACGATGTTCTGAGCCTTGCTGTCGTATCTCGTATTGTAAAACTCAAGTGCTGGCGCAAATTCCGGTCTTTGTATTGAGGAAAGAACCAAGCTTTGCGCTATCAGATCCTTTGCGGCGTAGTATCTGCCGAAGAGTGATGTTTCAATCGGAACAACGCTGTCCTCTTTTTCGTTGTTTCCGGTATGGTTGTTAAAAGCTTCATATCCGCCGACATCTGCAGGTTCGGCTTTATCTATCCACGAAAACAGCCTTTCTGCCTTTTCAGGCTCTTTAACCGGGAAAATCTTATCCGGCTTGCCGTTGGGGTCTGTCCAGAATTCAGTGAAATCCTCGTTAAAGCAAAGTATAACAACACGCCCGCGATCTCCTCCGTCATATTCCGCATTCACTCCTATAATATAATCCGGCTTAGAGCCAATGGTGGAAATGTCCGCTGGCTTGGTTAATGCGTCGATCTTTATACTCTCAACATCACTGACATAATCCTTAAGAAGTTCACTATTTATATGGAATACATCCTCTGTTCCGTGCAAGAAATCTTCGTCAAAATCTCCCTTTTTGAGCCAAGCGCGGGTGGCATCAGTGAATATTGTCGAAAATTCCGAGTTATCAAAAAAGGAAGCTATCGTCGTCACCTGTTTTTTGGGATTGGTCAAAAAACATACCGCCACCACCGCGCAGCTGACTATCGCTAAAATAATTATCCAGAACGCGGGCTTTTTGTAGTTAAGCACCCGCTTTATCCTCTCCTTAACACCTATCTCGCCGAAGGCAAGAGGGCAAGCCGTAATAAGCCGCCTTGGTGCGGAGCAGTTTATAAGCGCCTCGGAGTATGCCTTTTTGGTGCTTTCACCGAGCTTTGCTATAACTTTCTCGTCGCAGGCAAGCTCGATGTCTCTGCACATAAGTATATACGCCACCCACAGTATGGGATTGAACCAGTAAACCGACAGCAGCAAAAAGCCAAGCGGCTTCCAAAGGTGGTCGCCCCGCCTGATATGCGCTTTCTCATGCTCCATCACATAGCGCATATCCTCTTCGCCGAGGTTGGAGGGAATATATATCTTCGGGAATATCACTCCTAAAACAAAGGAAGACGGTATGCGGTCGCATACTCGGACGGTTTTGTCAAGCTTTATGCTCTCTCTGACTTTTAGTTTAAGCACAATAAAGCTTATCAGCATATACAAAATCATGCAAACCATGCCGATTATCCATATCACCGAGGCTATAAAGCTTATTATCTGGGTGGGATTTGCGCTTGCATCCGGTGCAGGAGCCAGCGACTGGGATATCACCGGGTTAATAGTGGAATTTAACATCGGTATACCGCTGTTAATCACAGGTGCGGGACTGTGGGTAAAGTTCTGCGGCAGGGTCTGAGTGCTGGGAATAAGGCTTAAAACGCTTTCAAAGCTTATAGGCAGAACAAGCCGCAGGGCGACAAACGCCCACAGCACTCCCATTATCCATTTGGGAGCTTTTTTTAGCGGAAGCCGCAAAAGCATTACAGCCAGAGCTATCCAGCCTGCGGTTATGCTCATATTGAATATTTTTAGAAATACATTTTCCATAGCTGCAATAATTCCTTTCCGGCAAAATCACTTTTCGCCGTATTCCTGTACCATTTTTCTAAGCTCGGCAACCTCATCCTCGCTCAGTCCTTTGCGGGATGTGAACGCCGCCAAAAACTTCGGAAGCGATCCCTCAAAGGTATCGTCCACGAATTTGCGGGACTGTGCGGAGTAAAACTCCTCCCGCGTGATAAGGCTTGTAACAGTTCCCTTGTCGTTTTTAAAGATTCCCTTGTCGCACAGGCGGCGCAGGACGGTGAAGGCGGTTGTCTTTTTCCAGCCCAGCAGTTCCCCGCTCTTTTTTGAAAGCTCCGCCGAGGTTATCGGCTCGTTCGACCATATAATATCGGCGAAGCGGGATTCCACCGCGCCCATCTGTAAGTCTGCCATTTTTTATGTCCTCCTGAAATGAAAAATCATTCTACACTGTGTAGTATGATTATATACTACACCATGTAGAATGATTTGTCAAGAGGAAGAGCGAAAAATTTTTGATTTTTTTCGGAGGTATGGCAGGACTTTTTGCTCCTGCGGGTTGATTGACTGCCTGCGGGGTGGTGTGTAAGGATACTTCGCTCCACAGGGTGAGCCGTTTGATATTTGTCCTATTGCCTGCAGGGGGTAAGGGGGATGAACCTAAGGCAAGCAGTAAGCACTGGCGTGCTAACTGCACCCGAGGGGAACCCAAAAATCCGAACAAAAGTGCGGATTTCCCCCCGCCCGCAGTTAGTGCGCAGCACTTACTGCTTCTCACGGTTCTCCAAACAAAGGTCGGGCGTTTCCGTCCATATATTGCAAGCAAAAGAAAAAATCATCGCACAAACCCGCCCACTCAACGAGGCAAAGTCAGCGACGAAGGAAAGGCGGCTGACGGCAAAACAATAGTACGGAAATAACAAGGTTCGAGCCGTCAGCTTTCCCTTCACCCTCTCACCCCTTTTCCGCACTTTTCACTGCCTGCAAGCTTGCGCGTTCGCTGGCTTGATTTTACTGCCGTTCCTTGGTGATGATTTGCTATCAATATACATAGCAACCCGTTAAACATTTGAGCGAGCGTACTTTGTCGCCCTTTGAGGGACAATATGTTTTTTGGTACTTCAGCGCATCCACATGGGTGATTGGTAGGTAAGATAGTGCGAAACCGGGAGTTTGCAATGACAGAAGGTGTCATTGTGAGGATGCCGACGTCCTTGGCAGGAAGCAAGGCGAAGCGCGACACGGCGACGCAGTCGCTTTAAAAAATCGTCGCGAAGCGACTCATCATCTTTTCGCTCTTCTCTTTTATCTCTTATCTGCGGCAGCCCTTCCGCCACCCACCAAGTTATAAACCCCAAAAAAGCAAAAGACCCAACGCAAACCGCATTGAGCCTTTCTGCCGCATTTGTTATTCTTCAATAAGTCTTGTATTCCTGAAATAAAGGGAAACGCACCATACTGCGCATGCCGCGACAATAATGTAGATAATTCTTGAAATTATCGCCGCAGAACCGCCGAATAGGTATGCAACAAGGTCAAACTTGAAGATGCCGACGAGTCCCCAGTTAATTCCGCCTACGATAAGCAGAAACAAGGCTATTCTATCGAGTATCTTAATAACTATCACTCCTTAAAGAATATACCGATATGCTCGGCTAATTATTTTATGCACCGTTTTTGGCGGTCATCAAAATAATCTAAGAGTAGTTTGTTCATAAGAGAATATTTTATTCAATAAATCCGAAATTCCTTAAAAAATTGTAGACAAAACCGCTGTAATAATGTATAATTCATTATGTAAACATTTTCTGCCATGAAATCATGAAAAATTTGAAAGCTTGTTCTTTCGGATTTTTAAGAAAGGAACGCATCAATATGAAATTCGGATATTTCGACGATAAAAACCTTGAATACGTCATCACCGACCCCAAGACCCCCTACCCATGGATAAATTATCTGGGATGCGAAAACTACTTTTCGCTTATCTCCAACACGGCGGGAGGATACGCCTTCTACCGCGACGCGCGTCTTCGCCGCATAACCCGCTACCGCTACAACAACGTTCCTGTTGACATGGGCGGAAGATACTATTATATAAACGACGGCGGAAAGGTGTGGTGCCCGTCGTGGTCGCCGGTAAAGGCAAGCCTTGACAATTACTCCTGCCGCCACGGCATGGGCTACACTGTCATTTCGGGAGAGAAGAACGGAATAAAGTGCGAAACCACCTTCTTTGTCCCGATTGGTGCCGACTGCGAAATTCACAGAATGAAGCTTACAAACACCTCCTCTCAGCATAAGGACTTCCGGCTTTACTCCCTGATTGAATGGTGCCTTTGGGACGCCAACGACGATTCAACCAACTTCCAGCGCAACTTCAACACCGGCGAGGTTGAAATCGAAGGCTCGGCAATCTATCACAAAACCGAATACCGCGAACGGCGGGATCACTTTGCATTCTACACCGTAAACGCTGACGTTTCCGGCTACGACACCGACCGCGAAAGCTTTATGGGACTATATAACGGCTTTGACAGACCGGACGCCGTCTTTGAAAACTCACCCCGCAATTCGGTTGCCGACGGTTGGTCGCCCATTGCTTCGCACTGCTTGGATATCTCTCTTGAATCGGGCGAAAGCCGCGAGCTTATATTCATCCTGGGCTATGTCGAAAATCCATTTGAGGAAAAGTTCAACCCCAACGGCACTATAAACAAAACCAGAGCCTATGAACTGATATCCCGCTTTGACAGCACCGAAAAGGCGGACGCCGCCCTTTGCGAGCTTAAAAACTACTGGCAGAAGCTTCTTTCAAAGTACACAGTAAGCTCGCCCGACGATAAGCTTAACCGCATGGTGAACATCTGGAATCAGTATCAGTGCATGGTAACCTTTAACCTCTCCCGCTCGGCTTCATATTTTGAAAGCGGAATAGGCAGAGGCATGGGCTTTAGAGACTCAAATCAGGATATTTTAGGCTTTGTCCACCAGATCCCCGACCGTGCCCGCGAGCGACTTATCGACCTTGCCTCCACCCAGATGCCGGACGGCACCTGCTATCACCAGTACCAGCCCTTAACCAAAAAAGGCAACGGTGAGGTAGGCGGAAACTTCTCAGACGATCCGCTTTGGATGATACTTTCGGTCTGCGCATACATCAAGGAGACCGGCGACTATACCATCTTAGACGAATCGGTGCCGTATGACAACGACCCCGCGCTCGCTCAGCCAATGTCCCACCATCTTAAAATGAGCTTTTTGCGGGTTATGAATACCTTAGGTCCTCACGGTCTGCCGCTTATTCAGCGTGCCGACTGGAACGACTGCTTAAATCTCAACTGCTTCTCCAGCGTTTCGGGTGAGAGCTTCCAGACCACCACATCTAAGGACGGCAAGGTTGCGGAATCGGTGTTTGTCGCCTGCCTGTTCACCTATGTTGTTCCGGAATACGCCCGCCTCTGCCATATAAGAGGTCTTGAAGCCGACGCCGCTGAGGCAGAAGCCGCTGTCGCGCAGATGTCTGCGGCGGTGATGAAATACGGCTGGGACGGCGAATGGTTCCTTCGAGCATATGACGATTTCGGCAGGAAGGTGGGTTCCGCCGAGTGCGAGGAAGGCAAAATCTTTATAGAGCCGCAGGGCTTTGCGGTTCTTTCGGGTTTGGGAAGCGACTCCGGCAAAGACTTGCGTGCGCTTTCAAGCGTTGACAATTACTTAAACTGCAAGCACGGTCTGGTTTTAAACAATCCCCCCTACAGCCGCTACTATGTTGAATACGGCGAGATATCCACCTACCCCGGCGGCTACAAGGAAAACGCAGGAATCTTCTGCCACAACAACGCATGGATAATCTGCGCCGAAGCGTTCGTCGGTCACGGCGACAAGGCTTTTGAATACTACTCTAAGATCGCCCCCGCCTACAACGAGGATATCTCCGAAATCCACCGCACCGAACCTTATGTCTACGCCCAGATGATAGCCGGCAAGGACGCTAAGCGTTTCGGCGAAGCCAAAAACAGCTGGCTCACCGGTACCGCCGCATGGAACTTTGTCGCGGTATCTCAGTACATTTTGGGAATAATGCCGGACTATGATGGACTTAAAATCGACCCCTCCATTCCATCCGATTGGGACGGCTTTAGCGCTCAGAGAATTTACAGGGGCGCAAAGTACAATATCACCGTCAAAAATCCCGAGCATATTTCAAAAGGCGTTCGCTCGATTATCTGCGACGGCGTTAAGCTGGGAGAAAATATCCTTCCTGTTTTTGAAGCGGGAAGCGAGCACGAGGTCGAGGTTGTTTTGGGTCAGGACTGATTTTCGGATAGTAATATTATCTTAGATTGTATCGCCGATTATACTTTACTATTTGTAATCGTTTTGTAATCTTAACGTTAATGTTGAAAACTCTGTGGGTTTGTTGAAAGAAAAAGCCCCAAAATGCTGAGTTCTTAACACTTTCAACAGGGTTTTCAACATTTTTAACAACAATACTGATTGTAAACCTCGTCCGCGGCTGTTTGACGGATAATAATAAATTCGCCTGACAACAGACGAAAAATCGCGAAAGGAAGAATCATTATGGCACTTTTTGAGGTAAACTGCTTTTCAAATACCTTGGGCATGGGAGTTCATTTCAACGTTATCATCCCGCAGAACAACATCTGGGGAGAGATCGGAACCAAGCAGAGCGGGCGGACAAAATACCCTGTTTTGTATCTGCTGCACGGTCTTTCGGATGATGAGACCACATGGCTGCGGCGCACATCTATCGAGAGGTACGCCACCGAAAAGGGCGTGGCGGTAGTAATGCCCACCACCCGCCGCGGCTGGTACTGCGACACCCCTATGGGCAATTTTGCAAGCTTTATAGGCAATGAGCTTACCGCACTGATTGCGGAGTTCTTCCCCACCATTTCGCAGGAAAGAAAAGACACCTTTATAGCCGGACTTTCAATGGGCGGCTATGGTGCGCTCAAATTCGCGCTGACTAACCCCGAAAGATACGCCGCCTGCGCGGGATTATCGGGTGCTTACCACGTTATGACAAAGCCGGGATGTGAAAGATTTGTCAAGGAGGTGCTGTTTAAGTCCGCCGAAGATGCCGAAAAGCAGGACATTATTTCGCTTATCCCCAAGCTTAAAGATTTAAAGGACAAGCCAAAGGTGTTCATATGGTGCGGCACCGGAGACGGTCTTATTGAAAGCAGCCGCCACGTTCGCGACCTTCTTTCGGAAAACGGCTTTGACGTTGCCTATTCCGAGTCGGAGGGATATCACGGCTGGAAGTACTGGGACGAGCAGATACAAAATGTTCTTGACTGGCTCCCGATTGAATAAGCATACTTTATGAGGTGAGCGAATGGAGCATTTAGCAAATTTGTCCGGAGCAGTAACAGGCTTTAGCGTTGCGGAGAAATACATCGACTGCATATGCGGAAAGGAATTGATAAAGCTTGAAAAAAGCTCAGGAGATATTGTCTGCAAAAAGGAAATTTTCGAGAAGGACGGTCTTTCAAGAAATCTGATTGCAGATGACGAGCAGATTTTTATATATGACTTTTGCACCCTCTATGCATTCCGCAGAAGCGATTTCGAGCTGCTCGGCAAATGGCAGCTTGGCAGCGATTTAAGCTCGGATATCTGCGGGATAGTAATTGATAATGACACCGTTTACTGCTCTATAAGAAACGGAAGAATTATCACCATCAATCGTCAGTCGTATCAGACAAAAGAGTTTTACATCGGCGAAAGCAGTATGTGGAGTATCGGAATATACGATAAATATTTGATTTGCGGAACGGTTGACGGCAAGCTGCTGTTGATGGATAAAAAGTCGTTTTATGTTGAAAAAGAGCTTGTTCTGAGCAAGAAAAATGTGGGCAGCCTTTATTTCAGCGGCGAAACTCTGTACGCCGCAAGCCACGACGGTAAGCTTTTCAAAATCGATATGCGAGACTTTGAGGTTGAATCTCTGACTAAAAACGCACACCGCAAAATGTTCAACTGCGCAGGAATATATAAGGATAAGCTGATAACCGTTTCCTATCCCTGCTCTGAGCTTGCATTGTGGGACAAAAACACGCTTCAAAAGCTGAAAGTAATCGCAATACCGCTGAAATTATCGGGCAGAGCATACATCGAGCGCGAGCTTTTATATATTTCCTCCCGCAATATTTCGGGAATCGGCATAGTCAGATTAAGTGAGTGCTGATATAACAATAAACAGCGTCTGTGGAATTTTCGCAGACGCTGTTACTATAATTTCCTATTTATATTATCGTCTCGACGAATATCGCCGTTTCCTGCTCCTTTAGGTAAATAATTAAAAGGCTGTGACTGAAATCATAGGAATACTTCTTCCATGTGTACTCACCCGAAAGGTCGGGATAAAGCTCCTTGGGAACCCCTGCGCTCTCCATGGCTGAGCCAAGCTGTGCTTCTATTTCGGAATTGCCTTTAGCCTTAATCTCGTTGAAGAACTCGGTTTCTCCGCCGATATTGTATTTTGTAACGGTCACTCCATCGCCGTGAAAGCCGTCCGACGGAGACTTGTATCTGTAATCGCGTTTAAAATCGTCCGGCAGTTCTAATCCATAATCCTCAAACGGCTTTTTCTGAGCCGTTTTGCCCAAAAACTCCCCTTGACTCACGCTGACAAAAAGTGCAGCTAAAATCAGCACCAATACGCAAAGGCTGACAATAACAGTCGGAATAAGGTAGAACGACGGTAATCTGCTGTTTTTCATTTAACATGGACACCTTTTAAAACTAATCTATATTCAGCTCCATCTGCTGACCGTCAAAGTGATTCAGCAGGCGGAAGCCTTTGCCACTTATGTTGTATCTTAAAGTGGCTTCGATTTCCTTCGGCTTGGTTTTGAAGACAATGTTCGCTCTTAACTTATCGCCGTCTGATGTAAACCTGAAGCTGGGCGGTTGATTAAATCCTGTATCGGCACCATACACCGCATAGGCGCGGTTATTATCGCTATAATATCCGCAGATAATCTCAACGCCTTCATCCTGCGGGAAGGATATATCAAGCACAAAGTTGTCCGCACTGTAGCTGTTTTTGCTGCCGCTATCATAGGAGTTGCCTATGCCAATATTGAGAACATATATGCCGCCTTCATACTCGGTTGAATCGACATTGCAGTTTGTGTTCACAATCTCTCCGCTTTTCATGGTGGTAATAGCATAATCACCATGGATATATTCGCCAAAATCTTTGCTGACATAATCGGTATCTACAATACTGTCAGATGATATTATCTTAAATAATACTGCAAGTATAACTACAACCGCAGTTACCGCGCAGAGAATAGCCCGTTTTTTCATGATTTTACCGTCCTTTCCTTTGACGATGTTGTCCATATGCAAGTTGATTGTCTTTAAAGCGACAATATTTTCATTAACTACATTAAACCATAAAATATCCTTATTGTCAATACTTTTCAAAAGAAAAGCAGGAAACAGCCGCCAAGCCGTTTCCTGCCGATTTTATTATACCGACTTTATTACAGTGCTATCCAGTCGTGAGCCAAATCGAGCGCTTCAAACAGGCTGGATTTTTCTGCGGTCTTGGTGATTCTCTCCATTACCGGAACCGACTCGTCGGTAAGCATTCTATACATTCTTACCTTTGTGGCAACCTCTAAGTCGCCGTCCTTCTGGGTTTTGGCTATCTGAAGCATTACAACCTCGTTGTCGCCCATGCTTCCGTAATAAAGCTCGTTTCCCTTGCGCACAAGGGGGAGCCCGCGGTATTCAAAAAACTTTTCAGGCATTGTTTACTCCTTTCCTGACTGTTGACGTTATTTCGTATGAGAAATCAGCGATATATATTGCCGTATCTGCTTTGTATGATTAGTACACATTACCATATCATCTGCAAATCGTCTCCGGTTGCGCCGTCGGCGAACAGCTTTAGGTTGGAGGTTAAAACATCCAGATAGCTCTTGGGCTGACTGAACGATGTAACGCCGTTGAGCTTGATAACAACCCTGTTCGAGCCGTCGTCGTAGAAATCAAGAGTATCTCCCCCACCCTTGGAACGTGCAAACTCGATATGTGCAAGCAGCTTGGCGTCCTCTGCGGGGTCTTCAAGACAAAGCGCGTCTATCGGGCACTTTAATATGAACTGATAGAGGATCTTAAAGCTGTCAACGTCAACCTCGCTGTCGTTCAGCGTTGCGCTAAGATTTCCTTCGTCAACGTCTCCGCTGATGTCAAAGTAATAATTCAGCTCTTCGCCGTTGTGAAGCTGGATATCCATAAAGTCCAAAGCGTAGATGTAGTTAGAGGTCATCATGCTGGAAAGAATGTCTACCGGCATAAAGCTTGCCCACTTAACCTCGCCCGCCGAGAAGGTGTAAATGCAGTCGTTGCCCTCTAAATAGCCGTAGTAATATGCCGGCTCGTTGGTGGGATTTCCCTGCTCGTCGGTGACGTATGACTGAACATTGCCTATTTTAAATGTATAGGTCTGAAGCTCGGCGAAAAGGGTGACTGTGCAGAACGGGTCTGCAAGACCGTATTCCTCAAAATCAGCCTCGGTTGGGAAAGGCTTTACAGCAGAAGCTGCCGTAAGTCCCCAAAGACCATAGATGATATCGTTGGAGTTGGTAATATCAAGATATGCATAAACCGGACTAATCATAACCTGCGAGGATGCCATTGAAACCTCGTCGATAGCATAGTTTTTGGTATCGTCCTCAAAAACTATGTCGTAATCCAAGTCCTTGCGCTCCACCTTTAAAAGGTCGATGGTCGGCGCGGTGTTGTCGCTGGTTATTTCCTCCTTGACTATAAGGCTGATAAAGCTTTCCTTTGAGTTGTAGAAGTATCTTGATGAGTTTGAAAGCACCACGTAAACATCCTTGCTGTCTGCAAGCCTTACGTAAACGCTGTTGCCGTCCGGCGCGGTTATGCCATATAGGACGGTGTAGCTTGTGCCGTCCTTAAGGGTTACGGTGCAGCTGGCTTCCGACTTGCTGTCCTCCAAGCCGTATTTGGCAAGGTCGGAGGCGTTTTCCTCTGCCAGAGCCTGAGCGTTGATTTTGGTTATGCAGTTGCCTGCCGCACCCATGGTGGTGGTGTTCTGCTTTAAGCCCTCAAGCTCGGTGATGGTAAAGCCCTTGGCATTCTGAGTGATGGTGTATTCCCCGCTTGCGTTGGTTATCTTCATCGAAGCCACTTCGTCGCGCTCGTGGGTGACTATCGGTATCGTCTGCGAATTGTTTGCGGCGGGATTGTCCTCCTTATCGGTCTTGGGCTGGGTTAAAACAAGCACAAGGGAGACAAGCGCTAAGCAGGCGACGAATATTCCTATAAATATCAGGGTTTTCGCTCGTGATTTCATTATCTGTGTCTCCTTCTTATCCAAACAAAGGTACCCACTGCCAAAACCGCAATCGGGATGATTACCGCAAAGGTCAGGTTGAGCGAGTTTTTAAGGCTGTCGTTTACCAACACGCCTGTTTGCTTAATCTTTTTGGGGACTATGGTAACTCCCTCGGTCTTGCCCGAAAGCTCGTTTATAAGGCTTAAGAAGAAGTCGCCGTTGTTGTACTGCGGCGCCGACATAACGTTGCTGTCAACTACCAAGTCAGAGCCTATAGCTATGACGTTTGTAAAGCTTGAAATATGGGTTTCCTGATTAAGAGCCTTGTATCTTCCCAATACGACTGAGCTGAACACTCCGCGCTCGGTTGCCATTTCCTCGTCGAATTCGTCCGTAAGGTACATATCCCACAGAACGGCATTTTTTGAGGACTGAACCAGCGCTTCACAGGTGTTGTATCCGTCGGTATCTCCAAAGCGCATGGATATCGCCCTTGAATTTGGTATTACCATCGAAAGTCCGGGGTTGCCGATATCCTTGCGGTAGTTTTCCGAGGCAAGGGTCTGGAAGGTAAAGTTTTGCACGCTTGTGTAGTAGTCGGTGTTTGTTTCGTATATTACCTTTGGCTCGACGGTTATGCCGTAGCGGTAAAGCAAAGCGTCTAAATTCGGGGTCTTGCCCTGCTCTGGCGAGGCAACATATATAATGTCTCTGCCCAGCTTGCCGCCGTTTGTCAGCCAGTTGGTTATCTTTTCGGTTTCGGCTTCGGTGTAGTCAACCTTTGGCGCGGGGATGATAAGGATATCCACATCCTCCGGAATCTCGTCTCTCTGGATGTTCATAGAAGTGATGATATATCCGTTCTTGTCCAGAAGATTTGTAAGACCCGAAACGTCAGATTCGTTGCCGCCAGGGAAGCTTAAGGTACAAACGGTTATGGGGTTGGCGTCGGTAACAGCCATAATCGCGCCGGTCAGCGCCTGCTCTGCGTTTGAGGAGGTTATTAAGCTCCGACTGTTGAACAGCTGATGTGTATAAAGTCCGCCCGCCTGCTGCTTATAGTTTGCAAGATAAGGCTCGTATTCCTCCGGCACGGATATAATATCCGCCAAGGTTACAACCTTAACCCTTGTATGGGTGGAATCCGCAAGCTCGACAATTATATCGCAGCTGCCGAGATTTTGCGAGTAGTTTGAAACAAAGTCGGGGTTTGAAAGCAGATCCTTATATCTTACCGTTATGTTGGGGTTGTACTGAGCATAGCTTGAAAGCAGCTCGGAACACTGATTTGTATAGTCGCTTATGCCACGGAAGCTGTCCTCGGTTGCCATAACGGTTATGTCTACAGGGACTTCTATTCCGAAGATGTAGTTTTTAGTCTCCTCCGAAACGGTGTAAATACTGTTTCCGGTGAGGTCGAGGGTTATGGGAAAGCGGTCAAACAGCATGGTAACAACAACGTTTACAAGAACCACCGCCGCTATAAACAAAATAACCAAGCCCGTCGCAAGCGAGCCGTATTTTAAATGACGCTTGTTTATCTGCTGCCGCTCCTTCTTTTCCTTGTTGGCGGCACTTGAAAATCCTTTTATATTCATTTAAGTATCCCTCCTGACCGTCAATTCCAGCGGCGTCTTTCCAAAACTCTTACAGTTAAGAACAGGAATATAACCGTCCAGCTGATAAAGAAGAGAACGTTGGAAAAGTCAAATCTGCCGTAGGTGAATGTATAGTATCTGTCGGCAAAGGAAAGCTCCTGGAATATCTTTGCAATCCAGTCAACAGGGATGATTGCCGCAATGGAGGATATCAGGTAAAGCGCGCACATGGTTACAAAGCTTCCGACTGCCGCAATAACCTGATTTTCTGTCAGAGAAGAGACGAACACGCCAACGGCTATGAACGCCGAGCCGACTAAAAGCAGTCCGACTATGTTTCCTAAAACCTCAAGCCATGCAACCGGCGCAAAGATGCTTAAAACAATGGCATAAACAAGGGTCATGCCAACGCCTAAAACGTATATAAGCAGCGAAGCTAAAAACTTGCCCATAACCAGCGAGGTAAGGCTTATGGGAGATGTTAAAAGAAGCTGATCGGTCTTGTTTCGCTTGTCCTCCGAAAGGGTTCTCATCGTAAGTATAGGTATAAGCACCAAAAGAACAATGAACAGAACCGAAAACATGCTTGACATATCGGTGGTAAGGTACAAAAGACCGTCCTGCGGGTTCTGCGTTACAGAGGTTATTCCGAAAAGTATGCCGGATGAAGCGAAGAACGCTGCCAAAAAGATATATCCAATCAAAGAATTGAAATAAGCGTTTACCTCACGCTTGAATACTGCGCCCATCTTTAAGCCTCCTCGTGATTTTCAAGGTCTTTTGCCTTGTCGTTGATGAACTTGTCAACGCTTTCGCCCATTGTAAGCCGCAGGAAAATGTCCTCGAGGCTTAGCTCACTCGACCTAAGACCCATTATATACCAGTTTCGCGCCATAAGACGCCTGTTAAGCTCACGCCGGATGTCGGTGCCTTCAACGGCTTCAATGTTGTATTCCCAAACGCCCTTTTCACGCTGCATGTCCGCCAGAACGGTTACAACGCCCGGAATCGCGCTAACAACCTTGATAACCTCCTCACGCGGACCGTCGATTCGTGCAATAAGCTTGTGGTCGGCGGTGAGAGTGTTTGAAAGATTGTCGGCAGTGTCGTCGGCGACGATTTTGCCCTGATTTATAACAACAATTCGGTCGCAGACAGCCTGAACCTCGGTTAAAATGTGCGATGAAAGAATAACCGTGTGGTTTTTGCCAAGCTTTCTTATAAGAGTTCTTATCTCAATTATCTGCTTGGGGTCAAGTCCGACTGTAGGCTCGTCTAAAATCAGAACGTTAGGGTTTCCCACCAGCGCCTGAGCCAATCCCACACGCTGCTTGTATCCCTTTGAAAGATTTTTGATTATGCGGTTGTAAACGTTGTCTATCTTAACAAGCTCGCAAATCTCCTTTAAATGAGTGTTTCTGGGAAGCTTGCAGCCCTTAAGCTCGTAGACAAAGTAAAGGTACTCCTTAACCGTCATATCAAGGTATAAAGGAGGAAATTCCGGCAGATAGCCAATTTCCTTCTTTGCAGCGATTGGGTCTTCCAATATTTCCTTTCCGTTGATGTAAGCTTCGCCGCTTGTCGAGCTTAAATATCCGGTAAGGATATTCATTGTAGTGGACTTGCCCGCACCGTTGGGACCCAGAAAGCCCAGTATCTCGCCGTCGTTGGCTTTAAAGCTTATGTTGTCCACGGCTTTTTTGTCGCCGTAAGACTTAGAAAGGTTTTTTACTTCTATCATCAGCCTCATCCTTTCCTATTTTGTTGGCAAATTTCAAAAGAATATCAATGTCAGCCTATAACTATCCTTCAAGGACAAAAAACTAAAAGCTTTCGATCCAGCCTTTCTCGAAAGGCTGGCAGGGTCTTGGGGCGGTGCCCCAAGTCGCGCTCCGCAGAGCGCGAAATCCCCAGCGCAAGCGAAACGCAGGACGGGGAGTAAAAACAGTCCGGTGGACTGTTTTTACGTGGGGAGACCCTCGTCGGGGGTCTCCCTATGGGCGCGCGGAGCGCGTCCATCCCTGCACTCAGTAATAGTCCAAACCAAGCCCCGATATATAGTCTTTGTCACAATCCGACATCAATAATATCACACCAATGTGTAATCAATATGAAATCCCGCAAAAACCGCCTGATTAATTTGCGCGATTCTTAAGCATTTCAATCGACCGCTTCATCCTTGCAATAGTGTCATCCTTGCCAATTATCTCGGCAATCTCAAACGCTCCGCCGGGAGTGAACTGCTTGCCGCTTATCGCAACTCTCACGGGCCAAAGAACGTATCCGTTCTTAACTCCCATGTCTGCAATCAGCTTGAACAGCGCGTCGTGCAAAACGTCGAATCTCCAGTCCTCAATTGCCTCCATTACCGGCAGAGAACGTGTGAGAGCGTCGAGCGCGGTATCGCAGTTGGTCTTCATCTTCTTGTTTTCGTATAAAGCCAGATCGTAGTTTGGCATTTCGTCGATAAAATCTACCTGCTCGGGGATGTCTGTAAACACCTCGGTGCGGTTCTGTAAAAGGGCGGATATCTTGGAAAGGTCAACGTCCTCACGCTTTACGCTCTCGCGGATGTAGGGTGTGGCGTACTCCAAAAACTTTTCGGGAGTCAGCATTCTGATGTATTCGCCGTTGATTGCGCGCAGCTTGAGCGGGTCGAAGATGGAGGGCGACTTTGAAAGACCCTCGATGTCAAACTCTTGCTTAAGCTCTTCAAGCGAGTAGATTTCGCGCTCGCCCTTGGGAGCCCATCCCAAAAGCGCAATGTAGTTGATGATAGCTTCGCTTAAATATCCCTTTGCCACAAGATCCTCAAACGAAGCATCGCCGTTTCTCTTGGAAAGCTTTGCGTGCTTGTCCTTCATTATCGGGGAAACGTGAATGTATTTCGGGATGTCCCAGCCGAATGCCTCGTACAAAAGATTGTACTTGGGCGCAGAGGCGAGATATTCGTTTCCTCTTACAACGTGGGTTATTCCCATCAGATGGTCGTCTACAACGTTTGCAAAGTTGTAGGTGGGCATGCCGTCTGCCTTTAATAGAATCTGGTCGTCAAGGGTAGAATTTTCAACCGTGATATCTCCGAAAAGCTCGTCGTGGAAGGTGGTTGTGCCTTCAAGCGGAATCTTCTGGCGGATAACATAGGGTACGCCCTCGGCAAGCTTGGCTTCAACTTCCTCCTTGGAAAGATTGCGGCAGTGCCTGTCATACATCGGGCTTACGCCTGAAGCCTCCTGAACAGCCTTAAGCTCGGCAAGGCGATCCTTGTCGCAAAAGCAATAGTAAGCCGCGCCCTTTTCGACAAGCTCTATGGCATACTTTTTAAAGATTCCCATGCGCTCCGACTGGATGTATGGGCCTACAGGTCCGCCGATGTCCGGTCCCTCGTCCCAGTTTAAGCCTACTGTTTTCAGGGTGCGATAGATTATGTCGGTTGCCCCTTCAACGTATCTTTCCTGGTCGGTATCCTCGATTCTTAAAATAAACTTTCCGCCCTCTTTTTTCGCGATGAGGTAGGTGTAAAGCGCGGTTCTTAAGTTTCCGATGTGCATATAGCCGGTCGGGCTGGGTGCAAATCTTGTTCTTACTTCACTCATTACTCTCTTCCTTTCTTCTTTCTATATCGCCCTTGATAGTCTCTATCAGAGCGGCAGCGTCGGAGAATTTTTTCTCCTCGCGGTAAAATTTGTTGAATAATATACTAACGGTATTGCTATAAACATCTCCATCAAAGTCAATTATATGGGTTTCTATGCCGATTTCACCCGACTCATAGAATGTAGGTCTTACCCCGACATTCGTCACGCCCATGTATCTCTTTCCGCCGATGATAACGTCGCTGGAATATACCCCGCCCGGCGGCAGGATTTTTTGACCGTCAAAGGAGGTGTTTATAGTTCTTATGCCCATTTTTCTTCCCCTTGCGTCGCCGTGTAAAACGGTTCCTTTAAGGAAGTATTTGTAGCCTAAAAGGCGGTTTGCTGCCTTTATGTCGCCCTGCTCCAAAAGCTTTCTTATGCGGGTGGTGGAGACAATTTCGCCGTCATATGTGACAGTCGGCACAACTTCAAGCTCTATTCCCTCGTGCGCTAAAAGCCCGCGCAGAATATCGCAGTCGCCCAAGGCGTCTTTGCCGAAGCGGAAATTCTCACCGCAGATCACCTTGTCCGCGCCAAGCTGGTTTATTATAACCTTTTGGATAAACTCGGCGGGACTAAAGTCCCTGACCTCAGCGAACGGCGCAAATATTACCTCGTCCGCACCAAGAGACAAAAGCTTTTGTTCCTTTTCGCTGTCGTTAAGGATCAGTCTGCGCTCGCCCTTGGTTTTAAGCTCTGCCGAGCGGAAGGTGTATACGGTTTTAATGTCCGCCCCGCTCTTGCAAAGCGCGCGGCATGCGGCAGCGTGACCTAAGTGTACGCCGTCAAACAGACCCAGCAGCACCGCTCTAAATTGCGTTTTCATAATCAATTCTTCCAAAAATTTTTGTATATAACCATTTCAGCGTTCTCCACTTTGCAAAGCCCCAGAAATTCGCCGCCGTAAACGCGGTAGATTCCCGCTTCACTCGCCCCTTTTACCCTTGCAGGGTCGAGCCTTACTCCGTTTTTATACATAACCGTCTGCTTTTCGCTCAATATAAGCTTTGGATAACATTCAAACAGACTGTCCGGCGGGATGATTCGTGCTTCGATATCCTCGCAAGCCTGTATCTCGTCAAGAGTCATGCAGTCGGCAAGCTTAAAGCCCTGAGACGATGTGCGAACCAAGCTTGTCATAACGGCAAAGGTTCCCAAAGCCCTGCCCAGATCGTCGACAATCGAGCGTATGTATGTCCCCTTTGAGCAGGATATACTAAGAGTACCCTCGCCCGCTTCCTCATCAAAATCACTCAGGGTGATGGAGTAGATTTCCACCGTGCGGGGCGTTCTTTCAACCTCTATTCCCTGCCTTGCAAGGTCGTAAAGCCTTCTGCCGTTCACCGAGACTGCCGAATACATTGGCGGAAGCTGACTGATACTGCCCTTAAATCCTTCAAGCGTGGCATCAATCTCCTGCCTTGTCGCCCTTTTGTCGCTTGTTTCGGTGACTGTCCCTGTAATGTCAAGGGTGTCGGTGGCTTTTCCGAGAGCAAAGCCCGCCCTGTAGCTCTTTTCGTTTTCGGGCAGGATGTCGCTTGCCTTGGTCGCCGTTCCCACCAGAACCGGCAAAACTCCGGTTGCCATGGGGTCGAGCGTTCCGGTGTGACCCAAACGCCTTTCGTGAAGGATTCCCCTAAGCTTGGCTATAACGTCGAATGATGTAAAATCCGCAGGCTTGTTTACAAGCAGAACTCCGGATTTCATAGATACCTCTTCGCCGCCGCAACTATCCGCTTGGTAACATCCCGCGCGCCGCCGTTAAGAGTGCAGCCCGCGGCTCTGATATGTCCCCCGCCGCCAAACTCGGAAGCAAGCGCCGAAGCGTCCGCCTCGGTAGTCCTTATCGAGGCTTTGAAAACGTTTTCATCGTCCGGCTGCTGCTTTAAGGTTATGCCTATCTTAACTCCCTCAACCGTAAGCGGGATGGAGGCAAAGCCGTCCAGCTCAGAGCGGTCTATGCCGTAGTTTTCAATCATCTCGTTGGTTATGGTGATGATGGCAATTGCATCGTCGGCAAAATACTTCATTCTTCCTATAAGACGCTGTTCGGCAAGTATTCTTCCGCGCGACTTTATATCGAACATGCGGCGGTTTATGTTTTCATAATCCACGCCCTTTTCCATCAGCCCCGCCGCCGCTCTGTGGGCAGCCGGAGTGGTATTCTGATACTTAAAGCAGCCGGTATCGGTGGCGATTCCAGTATACAGGCAGGAGGCTATAAGCTTATCATATCCCCCGCCCATATACTCAAAAAGTTCATAAAGCACTAAACACACCGCCGAAGCCTCTTTGTCAACATAGCTGTATTTTGCAAAGCTTTTGTTCGACTTGTGATGGTCTATGCAGATGTCTATCCTGTCGGCATAGTGCGAAAGGACGTCTCCCAAAAGCGCGGTGTCGGCAACGTCCACCGAAACCACCGCCTGCTCCTCAAACTCCATCGGTTCATATCCCTGTGACAGAAAATCATACCTTTCGGGTATGCCGTCGGAATTTAACACGTTCGCCTTTTTGCCCTTGGAGCGAAGCCAGTAGCACAAGGCAAGCCCTCCGCCAATGCAGTCGCCGTCCGGACTTTTGTGGGTCAGAATGGAAACGTTGTCTATTTTGTCAAGCTTTTCGGCAAGCTCCTTATAAGCGCTCATCCGAATCCTCCTCCGAATCGTAGTTGATGTCAAGCTCCTTGAGCATTTTTGAGATGTGTGCGGAGTATTCCGTCGAATCGTCCGCGATAAACTTAAGCTCGGGAGCCTTTCTTATGTGCAGAACGCCGGAAATCTCCCTTCTGATAAAGGCGGTTGCGCTTGCAAGTCCCTTAACAGCTTCCTTTGCCTTGTCAAAGCCTTCAACGCTGGAGACATACACCCTTGCCGACGAGCGGTCGTGAGTAACCTCAACCCGCACAACGGTGAGCATCTGCCCCTTAACCCTTGGGTCTTTAAGCTCGGGGAGGATTCCCATTATAATTCTTTGGATATCAGACGCCATGCGCCCTGATTTGTAATCTGCCATAATTATGGTTGATTCCTTTCAATATATCTTTTCGGGATTATCTTTCGACCTCGGTCATCTGGTAAGCCTCAAAGATGTCGCCCTCCTTAAAGTCGTTGAAACGCTCTAAGGTTATGCCGCACTCAAAGTTAGCGGCAACCTCGCGGACATTGTCCTTAAACCGCTTTAAGCTGGACATCTTATCCTCTGAGATAACAATACCGTCTCTTACCACGCGGACAAGGTCGTTTCTTGAAATCTTTCCGCTTACAACATAGCAGCCCGCAACCGAGCCCACGCCGGAAATCTTGTAAACCTGCCTTACCTCTACTCTGGCAGTGTCGGTTTCAACGAACTTCGGGGCAAGCATACCCTTCATAGCGTCCTCGATTTCCTCTATTGCCTCGTATATTACTCTGTAGGTTCTTATGTCAACACCGTCGCGCTCGGCATTCTCCTTGGCAACAGGGTCGGGTCTTACGTTAAAGCCTACTATTATCGCGTTGGAAGCGTTTGCAAGCATAACATCCGATTCCGAAATCGCGCCAACGCCGCCGTGGATAACTCTTACCTTTACCTCGTCGTTGGATATCTTTTCAAGCGACTGCTTTACGGCTTCTACAGAGCCCTGAACGTCCGCCTTTACGATTATCGGAAGCTCCTTCATTTCGCCCTCGGAGATCTGGTCGAAGAGGTTGTCAAGAGTTACCTTCTGATACTGCTTGAATACCTCCTCCTTGGCTTCCTGCTTGCGCTGTTCAACAAGCTCTCTTGCAAGTCTTTCGTCCGCAACGGCGTTGATAACGTCGCCTGCCGAGGGAACCTCGGTAAGACCTGTTATCTCAACAGGAACGCTGGGTCCTGCCTTGGTGACGTTTCTTCCTTTATCGTCAACCATTGTTCTTACTCTGCCCACTGCGGTTCCGGCGATGATGATGTCGCCCAGATTAAGGGTACCGTTCTGAACAAGCACGGTGGCAACAGGACCTCTGCCCTTATCCAGCCTTGCTTCGATGATAGAACCCTTTGCAAGGCGGTTGGGGTTGGCTTTAAGCTCTAAAACGTCGGCTGTCAGAAGGACGTTTTCCAACAAATCGTCAATACCCATGCCGGTCTTTGCCGAAACGGGAACGCATATAACGTCTCCGCCCCACTCCTCGGGAACAAGCTCGTGCTCGGTCAGCTGCTGCATGATTCTGTCGGGATTTGCGGCTTCCTTATCCATCTTGTTTATTGCAACGATGATGGAAACACCCGCTGCCTTTGCGTGGTTAATAGCCTCGATGGTCTGAGGCATAATGCCGTCGTCGGCGGCTACAACAAGTATCGCTATATCCGTAACCATAGCTCCGCGAAGTCTCATAGCGGTAAAGGCTTCGTGTCCGGGGGTGTCGAGGAAGGTTATCTCCCTGCCCGAAACGGTTACTCTGTAAGCACCGATATGCTGGGTGATACCGCCAGCCTCGGTTGCGGTGACGTTTGCGTGACGGATTTTGTCTAAAAGCGAGGTTTTGCCGTGGTCAACGTGTCCCATAACGACAACTACAGGGCTTCTGGGCTGCAAATCCTCAGCCTTATCCTCTTCGTCAACGATAAGTCTTTCCTCGATGGTTACAACCACCTCGTGCTCAACCTTTGCGCCAAGCTCTTCGGCTACAAGCGCGGCGGTGTCAAAGTCGATGGTCTGGTTCTGGTTAGCCATAACTCCCAAGCCCATCAGCTTTTTGATAACGTCGGTAACGGTGGCTTTCAAGCGGGTTGCAAGCTCGGAAACAACTATCTCGTCGGGAATCATTACCTTAAGCTGCTGCTTTCTTGCTCTTTCAAGCTCCATACGCCTTAGCTTCTCAGCCTCGGTCTCCCGCTTGGTGGAAAGACGCTCCTTGCGCTGCTGCTTGGATTTCTGAACAAGCTTCTGCTTTTTCTGATAGTTGTCTCCCGCTCTGTTCTTAGTATCGGCAAGATTGTCGTATTTATCATTGTACTTGTCGATATTTACATAGCTTCCCCTTGTATCGACAATCCTCTTGTTCTCGCCCGAATCGTAGGCAGATGAGGATGTTGTGTTGGTGACAAGCTGGACTCTCTCGCCCCTGTCCTGCTTTTTGGCAGGCTTTTTCTTGTCCTCGTGGCGCGGCTTTGCGCCCTTGTCCTGTCCCTGTCCGCTCTGCTGCTTGGGTGCGGGCTTGGCAGATGCCGTTTGCTCAGGCTTGGGTTCCGCCTTGGCAGCTACAGTTGCCTCGGACTTGGGTTCTGCCTTGGCAGATACCGCTGCTTCCTGCTTTGCGGAAGCCTTCTGTTCGGGCTTCGGCTCAGACTTGGGCTCAGGCTTTGCCTCGGTCTTAACTTCGGTCTTAACTTCGGGCTTAACCTCAGCCTTGGGTTCCGCCTTGGCGGACACCGTCGGTTCAGGCTTGGATTCAGCCTTTGTCTCGGGCTTGGGTTCCGGCTTTGCAGATGCCGTCGGTTCCTGCTTCGGTGCCGGCTTTGTCTTCGGCTTTCTCACCGGTCTGTAGGCAAAATATCCGTCAAAGCTTTCAACCTGATTGTGCTGAGTGAAGTATTCTAAAACATAGTTTACCTCCTCGGGTGCAAGCGAGGACGAAGCCTTTTTAACTCCGTACTTTGCCGCCAGACAGTCGATGATCTCCTGCGGGGCAAGCTTCAGATGCTTTGCAAGGTCGCTTAATTTGTATTTTGTAATCATAGGCAGTATACTCCTTATGTTTCTTTACTTATTCAATAAGTATCGTCCAACCTGACCGGCGTAAGCTTTTTGGCTGCGGCTTTCATAAATCCCTTGTCGGCTATGGCAATAATGCCGTATACCTTTCCCAAAGCCGCTCCCATATCGTCCATTGTCATATCCGTTTTATACAATGGCACCGTCTCCTCGGCGCAGGTAAAAGCGATTTCTTTAAAAGACTTCGGCGAAAGGTCGCGCACGGTTATCACTCCGCACGCCTTGCCCGCTCTGCAGGCGGCTTTCACCTCATCCATTCCCATAACAAGCTTTCCGGCTCGGCGGCAGATGGTTATAAGTCCTGTTATATCAGACGTTTTCGCCACCGCCCTTCAAATCGTTTTCAAGTTTTTGATATATCTCGTCCGGAATGGCTGTTTCAAAGGCTCTTTCCAGCCTTTTTGCCTTTCTCGCCTTATTAAAACACTCCGCATTCGGGCAGATATAGGCTCCTCTTCCGGATTTTTTCCCTGTCGGGTCGATTAAAATTTCTCCCTCCGGTGTCCGCACAATTCTTATCAATGCTCTTTTCTCCTTAGGCTCACCGCAGCCCAAGCAGGTGCGAACCGGAATTTTTTTCTTACTAACCATCTTCTTTTGCGGATATATCGATCTTGTATCCGGTAAGACGTGCGGCAAGCTTGGCGTTCTGACCCTTGTTGCCTATCGCCAGCGAAAGCTGATTTGCGGGAACTATGACCGAAGCGGTTTTGGTGCCGTCCTCAGCCAAGGTAACGCTTACTACCTCTGCCGGTGACAGCGCGCTTGCGATAAACTCGGCGTCGTCCTCGCTGTAGCTTATAAGATCGATTTTTTCTCCGCCCAGCTCCGAAACTATTGCGGTGATTCTTGAACGCTTGGGACCTATGCAGGCGCCTATAGCGTCAACGTCGGGGTTGTGGCTTACTATTGCTATCTTGCTTCGGGATCCTGCCTCGCGGGATACCGCCTTGATTTCAACGGTACCGTCGTAAATTTCGGGAACCTCCAGCTCGAACAGTCTTTTAACAAAGTCGCGGTGAGTTCTTGAAACCTTTACCGAGGGCTTTTTGTCGGGATTTAAAACTCCGACAACGTATACCTTTATAATATCCCCAGCCTTAAGCTCCTCTCCTGGGATCTGCTCTGCCTTGGGAAAATAGATTTCGTCCTTGTTGATTAAAAGTATAGCGTTGCCTGTAACCGGCTCGACCTTCTGAACGGTTGCGGAAACAAGCTCGTGTTCCTTATCCTTGTACTGGGCTACAAGCCTGTCGCGCTCGAACTGCTTTAAGTCGGAGCGAATCGACTGCTTTGCGCTTGAAGCCGCAACTCTTCCGAACTTTGCGGGAGACAGCGGGATCTCGCAGGCGTCGCCTATTACAAGTTTTTCATTATATGTTCTTGCTTCCTCAATGTTGATTTCGTTTGCGGGATCCTCAGGCTCGCCCTCTACCACGGTTTTTAAAAGGCACATTCCGAACTCCTGCTTATCAGGGTCGATGTCAATGCGGACGTTTTCGGTATCGGGGTAATCCCTCTTAACGGCTTTTAATATTCCCTGCTTTATCCTTTCTATAAGCACTTCAAGAGATATGCCGCTTGTAAGCTCCAATCCCTTAAGTGCCTCAAAAAACTCCTTGTTTACCTTGTTCATAATGTCGTGACCATTCCTTTCATATATCAAATATTGTTTTCAACAATTTCGGTTCTCTGCGCGATTTTCAGAACAAATCGCCGTCGTCGTAGAGCTTGACGAACGCGCACTCGGACAGCTCCACATTCTCGCTGACTCCGTTGTCGTCGGTGAGGGTGATAAAGGTTTTATCATACTCCGAAAGGGTTCTGATTATCTCCTTCTCGCCGTTTTTGGGACGGATAAACCGCACCCTTACCGGATCGCCGATGCAGACCTCGAAATGCTCCGGACGCCGCAGCTCTCTCGCAAGACCGGGCGAGCTGACCTCGAACACATACTGCTGGGGTATCGGGTCGGTTTCGTCGAGCAGCTTGTTTAATGGGCGGTGCAGCGATTCGCAGTCGTCCATATCTATGCCGCCGTCCTTATCGATAATCACCCGCAGATACCAGGTTGCGCCTTCTTTTTCAAACCTGACGTCCCACAGAAACAGACCAAGCTCGTCGCATAAGGGTTGTGCAAGCTCTCTTACCGCCGCAGCCACCTTGCTGTCAGCCATAAAATCATCCCTTTCATATCAGAGCGTGAACGCGCTCTAAAAACAAAAGACCGGAACCAGATTCCAGCCTTTCATTAAGATTTATTAACAATAGTATAACACACTTTTCGGAAAAATCAAGAGCAAAACGCAAAAAAGTTGCCAAAAACCGAAAAAAGATTGCGAAACAATCGCCTTTCCCTCACTTTAGCCGCTTTAGCGGCTCCAAAAATCATCGCCGAAGGCGATACCGAATCTTTTCTCTATTCACTCTTCTCTTTTCTCTCTTAACTAAGCCGCCAACAGGCGGCTTACTCTATAAATATTCTGGGTACGCGCGGACTTATCCCGCAGACGATCTCATATCCAATGCTTCCATAGATATCGGCAAGCTCGTCGGCGGTTATGCTCTCATCTCCATCCGTTCCGAACAGGGTAACAACGTCGCCCTCGGCAACGTCGGGGATCCCGCTTACATCTATCATAAGCTGATCCATGCAGACCCTGCCGATTATCGGGGCTTTGCGTCCCCTGATGATAACGCTTGCTCTGCCCGAAAGCAGCCTTGGGTAGCCGTCGGCATAGCCGATGGTGACGGTCGCTATCCGCGTTTCCCTGTCGGTAACATACGTCCTGCCGTAGCTTACGCTTACACCTGCTTCAACCGTTTTCACCTGAGATACCGCCGCCTTAAGCTCCATCACCGGTTCAAGCTCTACAGGAAGCGGAAGCGCGCTGTTGGGGTGCAAACCGTAAAGCATTATTCCAAAGCGCGCAAGGTCGCTCCTCGAATCGAAGTGATACGCGGCACCCGCAGAATTGAGGAAATGCAGACGTTTAACTACAACAAGCCGCCTGTTAAGCTCGCGCTTTACTTCACATATAAGCTCCATCTGCCGCTTGGTGAACTCGATATCGTCCTGCGCGGCGCTGTCGGCAACGCTCAGGTGGGTGAATATCCCCTCGGTTTCAATGCTGGGGAGCTTAACAATCTTCTGAATCTCGTCGCATATGCCGCCAACGTCTTTGGCTCTAACGCCTATTCTTGTCATACCGGTGTCAACGGCTATATGTACTCTTATTTTTTCCTTTATGGGGCAGCTTTTTGAAAGCTCGCAGGCGTAGGAGTATTCGGTCACCGCCTGAATGATGTCGTACTCCACAAGCTCGGGGGCATTCTGCGGGGGTGTGTAGCCCAGAATAAGTATCTCGCCGGTAACCCCAAGCTGGCGCAGCTGTATCGCCTCGATAAGATTCGACACCGCAAACCAGTCTATGCCCGCTTCGTCCTGAAGGCAGGGGATTATTTTTTCTATGCCATGACCGTAGCAGTTGGCTTTAACAACACACATCATCTCGCAGGGCTTGCTTATAAGCCCGCGGCATTTTTCAACGTTTCTTTTAAGGCGATCCAGATGGATTTCCGCCCATGCTCTTTTAAGCTCTTTCTGATTTATCAAGGCTTGTGCCCTCCTGACTTGCGCGAAAAATCTAAAATATCCGATTTGTAATCAAATTTCTCTTGAAATGGCGCAGCTTTTATGGTATTATTTTTATATAAATCACCGGAAATGATATTATCATTAACGGTTCGGCGGTATTTCTGTCTTTAATATCGGCGTATAATTAATTATATACCAAGATAAATAAAAATGCAACACATATATACTAATTCACCGGAGGAACGGTATGTCAACACAGAAAAAAAGAAGCTCACAGATCAATGTTTTAGTGGTTTACGTTGCCACGATGTTTATATGCTTGGTGATTTTCGGAAGCTGCGCAGTTTTGCTGCTGGATATTTTCGTAACCCAGCCGGCAAAGAAAAAGGCTCAGGAGGAGCAAATGGCGCAAACCGAAAACAGCGGAGAAAGCGAGGAGGAGGACTTTTCGTTTGCCCGCGAAACCATCCTGTTCGTCGGCGCGCAGGGCGAAACCATAAACGGTATGGCGATTATAAGGGTATTGCCGGACGGCGGAAGCGTTAAGATAGTTCCGGTGTCCAAATACACCTTATCCGAGGTTGGAGGAACCTCCGGCACCGTTGCCCAGCTTTTTGAAAGCGGCGGAATGTCATATCTTAAAGCGGCGGTGGAAAACGCCTTTGACATTAAGTGCGACAAGTACATCAAAATATCCAACGACGGTTTTAAGGCTTTGGTGGAGTACGCCGGCGGAACCAGCAGCTACACCTTCCCAGAGGAGCTGTATTACAAAAACGAGGAGACCGGCGAGCTTACAAGCTTTTCGCAGGGACCGGCATCAAGGACGTTATGGGGAGACGATATCAGAAGAATCCTGACATATCCTTTATACGCCGACGGCGAAAAAACCAAGGTACAGGCGGTCGGCGAGCTTGGAGCTTCAATCATCAATTCCGGCTTCCTTACCAACGCCGAGGAGATAACAAACAACCTTACAAATATATTCAACACAATATTCAACAATTCCGACACCGATATAACCTCCCGCAGCTTTAAAGAGGTCAAGCCGGCTTACGAGCATCTTTTAGAAATATCCCAGTCCCCTGCAACCTACAGAATGCCCAAGGGAACATGGGGCGACAACGGATATTTCAGCGTCGACACGGAATTTAAAACGGAAATAAAAGAGTATTTTGAGCTTATAGAACAGGAATAAACTTTTATATATGAAAGGAAAAATATGATGGAAAACCGCGTTAAAGTAAGAATCATCGGAAGAGAGTACACCCTTATAACCGAAAATTCCCCCGAATACACTCAGAATCTGGCAGGAAAACTCGATTCTAAGATGAACGAAATGCTTTCCGCAAGCAAGACCCTTAGCGGAATCGACGTTGCAATTTTAGCCGCTCTCGACGCTATGGACGAAGCCTCCAAGGCGGCTGAAAGCGCCGACAATATCCGTTTGCAGATAGGCGAATACATGACCTCGGCTGACAAGGCTCGTCAAAAGTTCGAGTCGGGCAAAAAGGAAATAAGCGCGCTGCAAAAGAAGATTTCCGAGCTTGAAGAAAAGCTTTCGCATAGCGAATCTAAGCCGGCACAAAGTCATGCAAAAGTCTGACCGCGCCGAGCTTCTGGCTCCCTGCGGGTCGTTTGAAGCCTTAACAGCAGCTTTGCGGTGCGGGGCTGACGCCGTTTATCTCGGCGGAAAAAGGTTCTCCGCCCGCCACAACGCCAAGAATTTTGACAGCGACGAGCTGCGCGACGCAGTCAGGCTCTGCCACAGATACGGAGCTTTGGCATATCAGGCGATAAACACCTGCGTTTTAGACGGCGAGCTTGAAGAGCTTGCGCGTGTTATCGCCTTCGCCTGCGAAATAGGAATCGACGGTCTTATAGTTCAGGATGAAGCCGCGCTATACATAGTTAAATCAGCCTGCCCGGATATGCCGGTTCACGCTTCCACCCAGCTTACCCTGCACACACAAGCGGGTATGAAATGGGCGAAGCGCCGCGGATATCGGCGGGCAGTTGTTTCAAGGGAGCTTCCAAGGCAGATAATCGCACAGCTTTGCCGCGAGGGAATAGAAATCGAAGCCTTTGTTCATGGCGCACTATGTATGTCGGCTTCGGGGCAGTGCTATTTAAGCGCGATGATAGGCTCGCGCTCGGCAAACAGAGGCTTGTGTGCAGGAGCATGCAGGCTTCCCTTCTCCGCAAAAGGAAAATCGCAGGACAAATACGCCCTTTCGCTGAAGGATATGTCAGTGATAGACAACGCCCGAGAAATGAGCGGCATTGGGGTATCGTCCTTGAAAATCGAGGGCAGAATGAAGCGTCCGGAATACGTTGCCGCCGCTACAGACGCTTTGCGCCGCTCGCTCGACGGCGAGGATTACAGTGTTGAATCACTTAAGGCGGTATTTTCAAGAAGCGGCTTTACCGATGGGTATTACACGTCCAGAACCGGCAGGGATATGTTCGGTGCAAGAACCAAGGAGGATGTTGTGTCCGCAAGCGGAGTTCTGCCGCAATTGCGGGAGCTTTACAAAAAAGAGCCGCAAAAATTCCCGATAAGCCTTGAATTTACCGCGCGTGATGGGCTTCCCTGCGTGCTTAAAGCAAAAAGCGGCGAATATTCGGCTGTTATCAAGGGGGACGCCCCCGAAAAAGCGATAAACCGCCCCACCGGTGAGGACACCGTTAAGGCTCAGCTTTCAAAGCTGGGCGGTAGTCTGTATTATCCCGACAGCATTGAAATAAGCATGGACGGCGGGCTGATGATTCCGCTGTCGTCGCTCAATTCGCTCCGCCGCAGAGCTGTAGACGCCTTGGACGAAGCGCGGATGGAAAGTCTTACAAAAGTAAAAAGCTTTTCGCCGCAAAATATGTTTTTGGCTCGACCCAAGACCCTGAATTTAAAATACCCCGAGCTATGGACAAGCGTTCAGACCGTTTCGCAGCTTTCGCTTGTAGACATCGGCGAGGTTGAAAGGGTGATAATCCCGCTTTCTCAGGCGGAAACCTACGCGCGGGCGGGTCTGCCAAAGGACAAGGCGGTGCTTTCCCTGCCGCGGTTTACCTTCAACGAGGGTAAGGTGATATCCGAGCTTGAAGTGGCGAAGGCTTTGGGGTTTGAGGCGGTTGAAGCCGTCAATCCCGCGCACATAATAATCGCGCAGGAGCTTGGGCTGAAAGCAATCGGCGGGTTCGGGCTGAACATAACCAACTCCATCTCGGCATACGAATACGCCCAAGCGGGGCTTGAAGCTATAACCCTTTCGTTCGAGCTTAAGGCGTTTCAGGCGGGAGCTATTGCCGCGCCCGTTCCGACAGGGGCGATTGTTTACGGCAGACTTCCGCTTATGCTGACGGCAAACTGCCCGATAAGTGCGGAGGTCGGGTGCAAAGGCTGCACTCATGCCGTTGTTGACCGAACAGGGGCGAAATTCCCGATTTTGTGCCGCAGGGAGCTTGGATATTACGAGCTGCTCAATTCTAAGACGCTCTGGCTTTCGGACAAACTGAGAGACTTTAGTCTTGATTTTGGGATTTTGTATTTCACGAATGAATCGCCTGAGCAGGTCAGGGATGTTTTTGATGATTACCGGAACGGTGCTAAGCCGGAGGGGGATTTTACTCGCGGGCTTTATTATCGGGGGATTGAGTGAAGATAACCGGCAGTGTTTTGTTATATTGAATGGGAAGTTTGTTTGTCAATTAATAGTTTGTAATGATATATAGTTTGTGCAGTCATGGACGTGCTTCGCACGCCCATAGGAGGACCCCCGACGAGGGTCCTCCCACGAAAAAACAGTCCACCGGACTGTTTTTTCTCCCACTCCTGCGTTTCGCTCTGCTGGGGATTTCGCTCCCTGCGGGGAGCGACTTGGGGCGCTGCCCCAAGACCCTGCGAGGACTCTGCCCCTCGACCCCGCCACCTTTAAGGAAGGTGGACGAACCTTTTTAATTTTTTGTTTTTGACACATAGCAGTATCTTATACGAAAGGCACGATTACACATGAAGCTTACCTTTAAAAAGCTCCGCGAAAATGCCGTTATTCCGAAATCGGCGACGGCTGCAAGTGCGGGCTTGGATTTATGCGTCTGCTCAGACGCTCCCATAGTCATCAACCCGGGCGAAATTGCAACCATCCCCTGCGGCGTTGCCTGCTGTCCCGAGCGTGAGGACGTTGTTCTTTTGGTCTTTATCCGCTCATCCTTGGGCAGAAAATTCGGGCTTACTCTTTCAAATTCGGTCGGAGTTATCGATTCCGACTATCGCGGGGAAATCCTTGTGCCCATCATCAACCACGGCTCCAAGCCCTACATCTTCGAGCCGGGCGAGCGGTTTGCGCAGATTGTGGTTACGCCCGTAATCTTCCCCGAGGTCTGCGAGGCTGACGAGCTTCCCGATTCCGAGCGCGGTGAAAACGGCTTCGGTTCTACAGGGCGGCTATAATTTTCCTCTTCCCTTGCCCCTGTTATCTCCTTTCGCAAAAGTATCAGCGCGATGGTGCAGGGGAAAATCATCATGCCGTTGAAGATATCGCTTATCTTCCATGCTATATCCAGACTTACAACGCTCCCTGCAAACGCCGCAGCGACATATGCAAGCTTATACACCGTTATCCTCGTCTTCCCGCCGAGATAATCCGCCGCGCCCAGACCTATTTTCGACCACCCCATAACCGTCGCCAGCGAAAAGCCGCATATGCTTATTGCTACGATTTTTCCGGATATATCGCCGAAAGCGGTTTTGCAGGCGGTTGTAACAAGCTCGGCGCCGTCCAGACCCGAATTTTGCGCTCCCGATGTGAGAATACAAAGTGCCGTTAAGGTGCATATTATAAACGTATCGGTTATCACCTCAAACATATTCATCAGCCCCTGCTCATGGGGAGATATTCCCTGCGCCTCGGCGTGAATAGCGGCAGTCGTGCCGAGTCCCGCCTCGTTTGAGAAGATTCCCCGCTTAAAGCCGGTGGATATCGCCTGCTTGACGGCATATCCGGCAGCGCCTCCGGCAATCGGTCTTAGTCCGAACGCCGAAGAAAAAATCATTTCAAAAGCAGATGGAATATTTTTATAATTGACTATTATGACCCACAGCGTCACGCATATATACGCCCCCGACAGCACCGGCAGAAAGACCGAGCAGGCTTTGCCGGTGAAATCCCTTTTTGAAAACACGCACAACGCAGCGACTATTGCAAACACCGCCCCTATTATAACCGGCTGAACCGAAAATTCCGCGCTGATTGCCTGAGTGCCGGCATTTGTCTGAGCCATGCTGCCCATTCCGAAAGATGCAAGCAGGGTGAACGCCGCATAAACTGCCGCGGCAAAGGGTTCTTTCAGCCCGTCGCGGATAGAATACATTATTCCGCCTTTTTTGCCGCTTCGGTATTTTATACTTAAAACACCCTCGGCATATGCAACAGCCATCCCCAGAAATGCGGACACCCACAGCCAGAATATCGCTCCCGCTCCGCCGATTGTCAAAGCGGTCGCAACCCCGCTTACGCTGCCTGTTCCGACGGTTGCGGCAAGGGCGGTCGAGATTGATTCTATTGCGCGGCGCGTTCCTCCCGAAAACAGGTTTTTGCGCAGCGCACGCAGCATTTCTTTAAAAGAGGTTATCTGCAAGCACCGCATTTTAACCGTGAACCACAGCCCTGTAAGGGCGATAAGCGCAACGGTGGGAATACTCCACACCGCTTCCGACATAAAATCTATAAGTCTTACAAACACTATCCATCATCCCCAAATAAACGAAAGGAGAAGCCATGAGGAAATATCTGCCCAAAAGCACTGCGCTTACCATTATAAAGCTTGCCATTTTGGCGCTATGCGCAGTTATTACCATCGGCATACGTATATATCTTGTCTCCTTTAGAATACTTATGATAGTTCTGATTTGTTTATTCTGGACGCTGGGGGTGCTTTTCGGATTTATTGTCCTGCCCTCCTACTTCCGCAGGACGGTCATATACATTTCGGATGCCGAAATAACCATTCACACCGGCATATTTTTCTACAAGCGCGAGTTTATGAAGATGTCCGCGGTGCAGTATGTCACCCGGATATCCCTGCCCTTAAGCAGCTTTTCGGGATTCAATTTTATCCTGATACGCGGACTTGGCGGAACCATCATCCTTCCGTTTTTAAGGACTACCGACTGCGACGATATCACAAATCTGCTTCACGCTAAGATAACAGAGAGATAATTTTAAACTTGATTATACTGCAAGTAAACAAAAAGGGGGGTTCAGATGTCAGGCGAACGCACCGGACAGCAGCATTTTATCAAGCTGTTTTCCTACACCACCCGCTATTTCTGGCTTCTTATAATCCCTCTTATAAGAAGCCTTTATTCACTTTCGTTCAACGTTGACGCCTTCAAGGTCTGGATTCGGGGTACGTGGCTCGACCTTATCGTTTTAGCGGCGATAATAGCCTTTGCATGGATACGGCTTATGAGCGTGACATATAAATTCAACTCGGAGCGGATCATCGTAAGAAAAGGGATTATCGCCGTCACCGAGGACACCGTTTTCTACAGTGAAATTTCTACGCTGAGTATAAAACAGAATCTATTTTACAAAATGGTGGGCGCAGCAAAGGTATATATCGCCACAAACGCCGGAATTTTCGACAAGGCAGACATCACTCTTGTAATGAAGCGTTCGGACGCCGACAGGCTTTATGCCTCGATGAAAAACACCCGCGTTAAAAGCCTTAACTATTCCATCTCGCCGAACAAGCTGCGGCTGTTTATCTTTTCGATAATAGCCTCCTCTTCCCTTTCGGGGGCTGCTGTTGCGGTTGCATTTATAGTGGAGACTTGGCAGGTATTTGACCGAGAGGTTGAGGCAAGGCTTATCCTCGACACCCTTAGTGAATTTGCCAACCGTGCGGCAAAAATCGTCCCGCCGATTGCAGCGGGTATATCGATAGTAATTATTGTAAGCTGGCTTATCTCGTTTGTGACAAACATATTTTACTTCTGGGACTATATCCTAACCAAATGCCCCGACGCTATATATATCAAAAGCGGACTTTTTGCCAAAAACCGGCACATAATCTCGCTGAACAGGGTAAATTATATCGACTTAAAGCAGAATTTCGTTGCAAAGGTATTCAATATCTCCAGCCTGCACTGCCACTGCTCGGGCTACGGCTCCACCGGTCGCTCGGAGCTTTCGGTGATAATGCCGATAACCACCGCCAAGGAGATTAACGGCACTATTTCGGAGGTCTTCCCCGACTATCCGCATCCCAAAATACAGCTGCGCCCCACTCCGCGTGGCTACGGTGGCTTTTACTTCTGGTCGATAGTATGGGCGCTGGTGCCGCTTGCGGCGTTCTGGGCGGTCGAGACTTTCCTGCCCTCGTGGCATTCTGTTGCAGTTACGGCAGTGGTCATCGCGGAGATACCCGCGATATGGCTTGCGGTTGTAAAAACGCTGTCGCTGTTCATAACGGGCATCGGCATGACCGACGGTCACATAATCATGAGCTATGCAAGACTTTACGGCTTCCACACCGTTATCGCGCCGAAAAGCAGGATAACCAAGGTGGTAATAAGGCAGAGCATTCCGCAGCATATGTCGGGAACCTGCACGGCGATAATCTATACCGCATCAGATGCAAAGGTGAAGCACCGCATTTACGGGTTAAAGCTGGATAAGGCGCTGAACTTTTTTGATAAGAACGGTTTTGACCTTTATTTTTCGGAGAATCCGGAGTAAAATACATCTCCGCGTTTACATTATGGCAGATTGTTACGTTTAATCATATAAATATTTTTATGGAGGAAATATGACAGTAATTAGCTTATTCAGCGGCTGCGGTGGGCTCGACCTTGGATTTGAGCGCGCAGGATTTGAAATTCCGGTCGCAAACGAATATGACCCTGCTATATGGTCTACTTATGAAGTCAACCACCCTAAAACCGTTTTAATAAAAGATGATATACGCAAAATCAGCGAAAAAGATTTTCCTTATAACATTGACGGAATAATCGGCGGTCCTCCCTGCCAATCATGGTCGGAAGCAGGGTCATTAAGAGGTATCGAAGATGCAAGAGGTCAGCTTTTCTATGATTATATACGTATACTAAAAGAAAAACAGCCAAAATTTTTCTTGGCTGAAAATGTAAGCGGTATGCTTGCAAACAGACATTCAGAGGCCGTTAAAAACATTCTACAGATGTTTCGTGATTGCGGTTACAATGTAACAATAACATTGGTAAACGCAAAAGATTATGGCGTTGCACAGGAACGCAAAAGAGTTTTTTACATAGGATTCAGAAATGACTTGAATGTTGATTTCAAATTTCCGGTTGGTTCTACTTTAAATGATGATAAAAAAATAACATTAAGGGATATAATATGGGACTTGCAGTATACTGCCGTTCCGGCTGATAAATCCAACCGTCATAATGAAGAGGCTATAAATAATAACGAATACTTTGTTGGCGCATATTCCCCTATTTTTATGAGTCGTAACAGAGTAAAATCATGGGACGATCAGGCATTTACCGTACAAGCTTCTGGTCGTCAATGTCAGCTGCATCCACAGGCGCCAAAAATGATAAAGTGCGGAAAAGACGACTGCCGTTTTGCAGAAGGACAAGAGCATTTGTACAGACGAATGACAATCCGTGAGATCGCCAGAATCCAAGGCTTTCCGGATACATTTAAGTTCATCTACACCAACACTAATGACGCTTACAAAATGATAGGCAACGCCGTTCCGGTTAATCTGGCATACGAAATCGCAGTAGCAATAAAACAAACCTTAGAGGAGACAAAATAATGAGTTCAAAAAGCAACGACCAAGGCAGGGCTTTTGAAATGGCTTGCTTATTAGCTTTAGTTGAAACTATTGCAAAATACAGAGGAAAAGATAAGGTTGTTTTTGTAAAAAACTCGAGCTTTGAAGCTGCTGAAAAAGCATGGAATCATACTGATAATAGTTTTCAAGAAACACTTATGAAAGCAGCTAATGCGATGACCGAGAAGCTCGCCGGTCTTGAACCGATTATGGTTGAAAACGACAGCGAAATAATTGTATTAAAGATACAAAAAGACAAAGAAGGCGAAAAGGGCGACGTTAGAGACATCCTTATCATCCGAGGTGAAAGCGGTTGGGAAATAGGTCTTAGCGTTAAGCACAACCACTTTGCCGTAAAACATTCCCGATTAAGTCCTTCCATTGATTTTGGAGCTAAATGGTATGGCATTCCATGCTCTGAAACTTACTGGAACGCAGTATCTCCGATTTTCGATTATCTAAAGGGTGAGAAAAATAATAAATCTGATTGGTCTGACCTGCCCGGCAAGGACAAAGATGTATATATACCTCTGCTTAATGCTTTTATGGAGGAAATAAAAAGAGCCAACAGTGTTGACCCTTCATTTCCGCGCCGTATGGTAGAGTATTTATTGGGCGAATACGACTTTTATAAAGTAATTTCTATTGATTCAAATAAAACCACCAAAATACAATCATTTAATCTGAGAGGTACATTAAATAAACCTTCTCGTACAAAAAAGCCAAGCATTAATATCCCGATAGCTGAACTGCCTGATGAGCTTGTGGCTATTAAGTTTAAGAAAAATAGTGCTAATACAGTAGAGCTATATTTAAACAACGGCTGGCAATTCAGCTTTAGAATACATAATGCTTCAACCAAGGTGGAGACATCACTGAAATTTGACATTGAATTTGAAGGTATGCCAACAGATATCATATTTATTTCTTGTCAGTGGAATTAATTTGTAATCCCAATAATAAAATCCGCCGCACCCATCAGGAGAACCCTCCCGACAGGTGCGGCGAAAACTTTATGGAAAGTAATATTTTACTGCTGACTAATCTCCAACAGCTTCTGCTTCATCTCATTTTCAATGCGAGAAAGCTCGGCTTCGGCGGCAACTCTCTTTTCCTTGCCGTCCTTCTGAATCTTCATAACCTCATCAAGAGTGGATATAAGGGTCTGGTTGGTAGCCTTAAGAGCTTCTATATCGACTATGCCGCGCTCGCTCTCCTTGACAGTCTCAACAGTGGCAAGCTTTAAAGCGTCGGCGTTTTTCTTGAGCATTTCATTGGTGACATCGCTGACGGCTCTCTGAGCGGCGGCAGCTTCGGTTGAATGGCTCAGACCTATTGCAATAACCATCTGGCTCTTCCAAAGAGGAATGGTGTTTACAAGCGTTGACTGAATCTTGTCGCTCATAACAACGTTGTTGTTCTGAATCATGCGGATCTGGGGAGCCATCTGAAGCGATACCATTCTTGTAAGCTCTAAATCGTGAATCTTCTTTTCAAAGCGCGAGCACATCTCGGAGAAATCGCGGGCAAACTGAGCGTCTTCGGGCAGACCGCTCTTTTCTGCCTTTTCTATAAACTTGGGCAGCTCTTCCTCCTGCGCAACCTTAAGCTTCTGCTTTCCGGCGAGAATGTACATGGAAAGCTCCTTGAAGTAGTTGAGGTTGATATCGTAAAGCTTGTCGAGCATTGCAATATCCTTTAAAAGGGTGACCTGATGCTCTTCAAGAGCGCCGCTTATTCTTGAAACGTTGACCTCGGCTTTGTCATACTTTGCCTTAAAGCTTGAAAGCTTGTTGGCGTTCTTTTTGAAGAAGCCCAAAAAGCCCTTGGACTCCTCATCGTCGTTAAACTCTTTAAGCTCTCCGACAACGTCTACCAGCATATCGCCGATTTCGCCCATGTCCTTGGTGCGGACGTTTGTAAGGGCGGTTTCGGAAAAGTCGGCAATCTTCTTCTGACAGCCCGCGCCATACTGCAAAATCTGCTGGGTGTTGGTTATGTCGATCTGAGTAGCAAAATCGTCAACCATCTTCTGCTCCTCCGGCGTGAGGTCTGCCTTCATGTTTTCAACAACAGCCTTGGCAACGGCTTCGGGAGCCATAACGGCGTTTTTAACCTCTTCCGCTTCCTGCTTTTCCGGCTCTATACCCTCAAGCGTGAGGGTTGGAGTCTGATTCAACATATCGTCTAAATTGGTCATTGCGCTTCCTCCTGTGAATTATTTATTTTTTTGTCAAACTGACTTGTTTTGGTAAGACCGTCCTTGGCGAGCATGGTTTGCAAAACCTGAGCGTCGGTTGTAACGTCGAAGGCTGTATCTCTGAAAAGCCTTTCTAAAAGCTCTCCGAAGGCGTTGTTGATGGTGTCCAGGGTTTTTTCTATCTCGTTTTTGGCTTCGACGATATCGTCTCCCTGAACGCTCAGAGAATCAAACTCCTCATATGCCCCAACCAGCTTTAAGGTTACGGGCAGATAGTAATCCATAAACTTTTTCATCTTCTCGCGCTGTTCGGGATGCTCCTTTAAGCGGTCGAATATGTCCCGCAAAAGATTTTCAAGGCGGAACAGCTTTAAGGATATCTCCTCGCCGGGGATATTGTCGTTCATCTCACGAAGCTTGGCAATACAGTCCATGCCCTGGGTTATCATTTCGTCGAGCTCGGATTTCTCCTTAGCGTTCTTAGTCGCAGGCTCGGCTGCGGTAACGCTCTTTTTATCAGCCGATTTGTCGGGCAGAGCCGCCATGCGCACCTTTTCCATGGCAAGGTATTCGTTATATATCTTATCGTCAAGCATTAAGCAGGTGCCGCTTTTGTCGAGATGTCCCTGCGGATAGTAGCCTATGCGAAGAAGCTTTTTAACCTCTTTTAAAACCAGCTTAGGGGTGGAGTTTACGTGCATTGCAAGCTCGTCGATGTTGCAGTAGCGGTTTTTGCCGCAGATCCTTGCGTATCTTTCAGCCCTTGCAAGCCGCTTTTTCTTGTTTTTGCCGGATATCACCGCCAGCAGCGACAATATCGCACCGACAAGGCATACAGTGCCTACTCCGCCGAACAAAGCAAATTCAGTCACCGCCGAGGCAAGCTTAAGCACCAGAAACATCGCCGTAAAAATGCCGATTCCTATTCCTCCGAACACCTGCATAAGGGTTCCGGAAACGTTGCCTATGCGGTTAAACGGGATTATGGTTTTTTTCTGCTGAACGCGCGCAAGCTCGTTTTCCTTTGCGGCTGCCGCTCGCTGTTCGCCATTCTCCCTTATCCACCTGTCGGTATAGGTCTCTCCTGCTCCGGCAGACGGTTTTTTGGGCGCAGCGGACGTGCTTGTATTCGTATCCGTATTTTTATTGGTATTCGCTTCCGACCCTTGGCTTGAAGCGTTTTTCGGCGGGATATATTCCGCGCCGAAGATACCGGCAATACCGTCGATAACGTCCGAAACGGCGTCGCTGATGCTCTCTCCGAACTCGGAGAAATCGCCGGTGCGCAGAGAGTCGGAAACCGCGCTGCGGATGTCCTTTCCGATATCGCTCCAGTCTTTATTTGAACTGTTTACGCTCATAGTAATTATTATATCCTTTCATATCCGCCGCAGCAGCTTTGGCTTTGGCAGCTACAAATATATTTCCCTGTATTGTAATACTGATTCCGTATTTACCTGCCGAACTTATAACTCAGCATTATATATTATAATGCCGATAAAAGGCAATTGTCAAGCGGGAAATGCTCAATATCCGAAGTTTTTTCAAAAAAATTTTCAAAAAGGGCTTGACAAATCGCTAACTTTTATCTATAATAAGTAAGTCTCATAACGAAACGGCTGTATAGCTCAGTTGGCTAGAGCATTCGGTTCATACCCGAAGTGTCACCGGTTCAAATCCAGTTACAGCCACCACCGGCCCGTTGGTCAAGCGGCTAAGACACCGCCCTTTCACGGCGGAAACATGAGTTCGATTCTCGTACGGGTCACCAAAAAGAAAAGCCACCGATAAGGTGGTTTTTCTTTTTGTACTTTTCTCTTTTATCTCTTCTCTCTTCTCTTTTCTCTGCTATGTCTTGATGGCTTTTCCAGATAAAAGATAAGAGAGAAGAGAGAAAAGTGGAGGTATCGCCTTGTGCAATCAGCACATAGGTAA
>ENA-UOOC01000221-UOOC01000221.1-human-gut-metagenome-genome-assembly--contig:-C48old-NODE-221-length-63904-cov-11.273959_pt1 | contig 63904 bp, 87 predicted proteins | sample MGYA00242469_ERZ724016 | MGnify/ENA metagenome assembly ERZ724016 | reverse complement strand
TCAACTACCACGTTGTCAGCGAGACAGTCTCCCGGATGCGGGAAGCACCCTGCTGTGCGTCCATCGGCGCAGAGTGGAAAGAACAAATCGAAGCTGATTTCCAGAAGCGGCATCATGGGTAAAGGAGGAAACAGCCATGTTAGGAGCAATCTTGGGTGACATCGTGGGCAGTCCCTATGAGTATGGCTAAACAGGATAACTATAAGAAAGAGAGGACCGAAACGGCCCTCTCTTTTCATTTTTCGGATTTTGGGATGCGCGGGTATATCTCAATGGTAAAGCCGTCAGGGCTCTTTTTACGCTTCTCGTTTAGCTTCTGGTAGACGACCTTTTCGAGCACCTCTTTAAGGAGAGCATTTTTCTCCTCGGCCGTTTCGAGCAGCGGGTACACGTCGAGCAAATTCTTAACCTTAGGGATGATGTCACGGCGGCTGGTCTCCCGGAGCTTCTCCTCGGTCAACTCACGGGAGCAGCGGGCGGTGCTTTCCTTTGCAGCGGCGATTTTGTCGGAGAGCATTCGGGAACGGGACAGAAAGGTGTCTGTGTCGTAGACGCCCTGCTCGAGGAAGTCGTGGGTGCGTTCGAGCTGCTGCTGTAATTTGCGGAGCTCAGCCTCCGCGCTGGCGAGAGCTTTTTCCCGGACGCCGACCGACGACACGGAGGACGACGCGGCAGCGGAGCTCCACTCGAGTTCATACCCTTTCATCCACTCGGAGAGACCCTGTATGACACGCTCCTCGACGATGGGAAGATAGCTAGAGCAATTCGGGCAGCCGCGACGAGGGCAGCGCACGACCGGCATATCTGGATGGACGGGGTTTATCATCCGCATCATCTGCCTGCCGCACTCGGAGCAGACGAGCAGACCGGCCAGAGGATTCCGGACAACCTTTTCTTTGTGCGTGGAAGTATTCTCGCTCCGGGTGAGCTTATCGTTTGCGAGCTCAAATGTTTCTTTCGGAATGAGCGGAGGGTGAATGCCTTTGAATATGCACTCTTTCTCTGGGTCGGCAGGACCGCGCACAGAAACGACCTTGCCGTCAACCACTTTCTTCTTCGTCTCACGGCTGCCCCAGCGCACCATGCCGATGTACGTCGGATTCTTGATGATTCCGCGAATGGTGATTCTTGCCCATTGCGAACCGGACGGAGACGGGATGTGCATATCGTTGAGCCTCGTGGCGATTGAACCAAAAGACAGCGGGCGAGCGGAACCATCCTCGTCCTGCAAACCGACCGTGTACAGGTCGAAAATCATACGAACTATTGCGGCCTGCTCCTCGATGGGCTCGAGTGAGCAGCCCTTTTCGTTTTTGAGCTTTACCCGACGATAACCAAAGGGAGCTAGACCGGACGGCCATTTGCCCTCTTTGGCGGAGGCGAGGCGGCCGCGCTGCAACCGGCGGTTGATGATTTTGTACTCGCGGCGGCTCATAAACAAGCCGAACTCAAAATACTCCTCGTCGAACTCGTTGTCAGGGTCATACGTTTTTATAGGGGTTATTATTTTTGTCCCGGAGAACTTGAATGTCTGCGCGATGATGCCTTGGTCGATGGTGTCGCCGCGCGCCAGACGCTCGACCTCCATGACAAGGACACCGGACCAGACGCCCTGCTCAACCTCGGAGAGAACCCGTTGCATCATTGGGCGGGCAGCGATGGTGTCACCAGAGACGACCTCGCGGTAAATATCGGTCACGTTGAGGTGCTGCCTTTTCGCCAGCTCGAGCAGAGTGTGCTCGTGCCGGGAGAGCGTTTCGCCCTCGCCGTGCGCTTCGGCCTCGAGGTCGGAACGAGACTTGCGCAGGTATATGAGATACTGCTCCATGATGACCTCCAAACAAAAAAGGCCCGCGCCGGAGCGCAGGCCAATAGGTTACTTGTTGCTGTCTTTTAAGGCCGCAACATCGGCCTGCAAGAGGCTATCCAGAATAGAGGCGGTCTTGGCCTTGAGCGTGTTCTGCTTCTCCATAATCTGCGGGAAAGCATCTGCCAGGTCTCCCCCGCAATCAGCGAGGATGCTCTTTATCTCGCCGCGTCCGGCTTGTAGCTCGGAGAATAGCTCGCGGTACAGGGCCAGCTCTGCTGCGTTCTGCGCATTCATGCACCGGGAGAGCAGCACATAGACCGAATCGAACGTCGAGGAGACGACGGCGCGGAGCTCTTTCGAGAGGGCGTCATATCTGCGTTTGAAGTTTGCGTTGTCCTGACGGAACGCCTCGTTACCGTGGGCGCGCTCATCCTCGCGGCCCAGCAGATAGTCAGTGGTTACCCCGAAATAGTCCGCCATCTGGCAGAGCAGGGCGAAATCTGGCTCTTTGCCCTCGGTCTCGTAGCCGGAGACCGTAGTGCGCTGCTTACCGCAGAGGCGGGCAAACTCGGCCTGCGTCAAATCTTTCTCCTTGCGGAGCGCGACCAACCGTTCAGAAAACTTATCCATACAGACGTACCTCCCTAAGACTTATATATTGTATCACAAAAATCCCCTCACGGGGACAAATGACGCTAATTGCGTCATAAATAGCAAAAATTTTTGAAAAAAACTTGACTTTGACCCAATTAGGGACTATAATAGACCACAGAAAGACCCCAAAAGGGTCACATAGAAAGGAGGAGACAGGCGGAATGCGGAAAAAGCTGCAAACGCTCCGAGAGGGCGCAGGCTATACCCAGCAGACTTTCAGCGAGCGGCTGGGCGTGAGCCGGAGCCACTACGCACAGATTGAGAGCGGAGACAAGAATCCGTCCCTCAAGCTGAGCCTGAAAATCAAGCAGGCCCTCGGCTATCCCTACGACGACCTTTTTTTTAACCCGAAGCGACCCGTTTCGCGTCATTGATGCGAAATAATGACGCCAAAAGCAAACATTTTGCGTTTCCTTGTAAATATTTTAACCGAAAGGAGGCACGGGATAAATGCCTAAAATGGCAACGAAAGCCGCAGATAACGTGTTCTACAAGGCACGAATCGCAGCGGCATCGTGGAACGACCGGTTAGGCAGCAGAGAGGGTGCGTCAGAGGTGACCGGCATCGACCGGACGCGGCTCGCCAACATCGAGCTCGGAACCATCAACCCGCACCCGGAGGAGGTCCTGATGCTGTCGGACACCTACAACGCGCCGGAGCTGCAAAACCATTTCTGCTCGCACCTCTGCCCGCTCGGCATCGGGACGATTTCACCGATTGAGCTGGAAGAGCTCGAGCGGGTCACATTGCAGCTCATTTCGGCAATGAAGTCGTTACCGGAGGTCAAGGACGGAATCATCGACATCGCGGCCGACGGCGTCATCGACGCGAAAGAAAAGCCGCGCATGGAGCAGTACCTCGAGGTACTCGACGAGATAACGAACAAGGCTCAGACCTTGAAGCTCATTTACAGAAAGCAATTCGGAAAACAGGAGGTGTAAAAAGTGTTGGAGGCGAAGCAGAGCGGGAACGTCGTGGAGGACTTCACCATCGGGAACACCCGAATCAAGATTTGCGACGACTTCTGCCGGACCCGGACGAGCGGAGAGGTCAAAGAAATCCTCAACCGCGTCGCACGGAGGACGGTCGGCTCGCTCACGGCAGCCGCCACACCTGATTATGGATGCGCTTAAAAGAAAGATGGAGATTGCGGCCGTTGCGTTTTTCTGCACAGTCACCGCACTCATTGCGGCTTATTCCTGCGCGACGACGGCCGCAGCAAACCTCGCACAGCAGACAGCGACAGCACCGGCAACGGAATATGTGACGCTCGCCTACATGGAGGTGCAGCCAGAGGCCGAACAGGAGCCGGAGCTCCTCTACGACGTGCCCATGAGCGACGAGCTGCAACGGTACATCCGGGAGCAGGCGGAGCGGCAGGGTGTCCCGTTTGAAATCGCCCTCGCCGTCATCGAGCGGGAGAGCAGCTACCAGCCGGATGCGGTCAGCGACACCGGAGACTTCGGCCTTATGCAGATTAACATCTGCAATCACCGCTGGCTCTACGAAGAGCTTGGAATTACGGATGTGATGGACCCGGAGCAGAACATCGAGGCTGGCTTATACATCCTCGGGCAGGCGTTCCAAAAGTACGACGACCCGGACAAGGCTCTCATGGCCTACAACATGGGCGACAGCGGCATGAAATCAGCGTGGAGCAAGGGCCAGCACGGCAGCAAATACAGCCGCGCAGTCATTGAGACGGCGCAGGCCCTCAAGAGAAAGGAGCACTAAATGAACTGGAAGATTCACAGAGCGATTCTCATTGCGGCCATCTGGATTGCAGAGGTCCTCTCGGCCGGTATCTGCGGATTCATCGCCGCGCTGGCACTCATTCCGGCCAGCTACGCCGCGCGCGGCTACTTCGCCTTTGGTGGCGAGTGGCTTATCGTGCTCGGCGTCACGCTGCTTGCGTTCCACGTCATCAACAACGCATTCTTCAAGATGCTCAAGGACCACTGAAAGGAGGTGAACCACATGGCTGAACAGAACCTTTTCTGCCTCTGCGGCAGATGCTCGCGCAAGCTGCGCAGCGCGGCTGCCCGTCGCGTCGGTATGGGCTCGACCTGCTGCCGCAAGGAGACGGGCAAGACCATCACCCAGTTGCTCAAGGAGCTGGACGAGCAGGAGGCCGCAGCAGCGGCAGAGCAGCAGGAGCCGGATACACAGGCATAAAAAAAGAGCCGCGCTCGAAAGCGCGACCCTCTTGTCGGACAAGCCTATTGTATCTCGCTCCACATCAAAAGTCAACAGGAGCGTGAACCATGAACGAACAAAACAAACACGCTGCGCTCACCATTGCGCAGCAGTACCCGCCCGCGCAGTACAACCTCCTCGTCCCGATGCAGACCGTGACGGAGGTTGCCGACATCCAAAAGCCGGTGATGAACTCCGTGAAAATCAGCACCGACCTCAATGACGGCGAAATTTATGAGATGGAGAAAGCCAAGGACGAGTGGCGCGACAGCAAGGGGTACGTCCACAAAGCGACCCCGGCCAAGTACGCCCTCACCAAAAAGGGTCTCACCAAGCTCATGCGAGCCGCAGGCATCAAGATTCTTTCCAGCCGCCCGGTCGTCCCGTCCACCTGCCAGAAGTGCGCGGAGGTCAACCGCAGCATCGGAAAGCCGATTCGCTGCGGAGACTGCCCCAACAAGGACGTCAAGCACGAGGTCCGAATCAGCGTCCCGCAGCTCACCGGCGAGAACGTCACCATCGTCGCCCATAAGGAAATTGCGGTGGATGATGTAACGGCCGGGATGACGGAGAAGCAGCGGGCAGAATTTATGAAGTTCCGCAGCGAGATGTGCGAGAGCAAGGCTCTCAACCGCGCCCTCCGCACCGCGATGCAGATTAAGTCCAGTTACCTTATCGAGGAGTTCGGAAAGCCCTTTGTTGTGGCTTACCTCGTCCCGAACCTTGACAATCCGACCGTCCGTGAGGAGGCGGTAAAGTCCATGTTTGGCGCGGCGAATGACCTGTACGGCAGCCGCCCGAAAACCAGCCACACGGTCTATGTGGACGATGACGACGACGGCTATGTGCAGCCGGAGCCGGATTTTGAGGTCGGACAGGAGCAGCCCCAGCAGGAGCAGCAGCCCGAGAGACCGGCGCAGCGGCCTCGCCAGCAGCAGCCCGCGCCGAGTAACCGACAGCAGGGCCGGAACGGCGACAGCGAGTTCTGCGCGGACTGCGGTAAGCAGGTCGGCCTCGACGTAGCAGAGTACAGCCGCAAGCATTTCGGCGGAGTGGCTTATTGCCGCGACTGCCAGAGAAACCATACATGGAGGAAATGATTATGATGATTCTTTCGCAGGACGGCATGGTCGCCGTCAATTCGGACAACGTGGCAATGTTTGAGGTCAAGGAGACTGAAACAATCCCTCACGAGGCACAGCTCATGGCGACCATCTTTATTTCCGGCGGCGGACGTTACACCAACGCCGAGCGCACCTGCTGCCCTATCGGGACGTTCCGCAGCCCGGACCGCACCGAGCTCGCAAAGCTCGCGCTGGACTACATTTCGTTCAGCATCAGCTCCGGCCACAAGGGCTCTGCGCAGGTTCCGACCGAAGATGAAATGAGGAATATTCAGGGCGCGAAGTCTCGTGCGGATGCAGCGCGGCGCGGCAAGCTCGACGACATCATCAAGGAGCTGCTCAAGGAGGATATGTGATGCTGAAAGTATTGCACACCGGAGACTGGCACATCGGCAGTTTCCCCGGGCCGGAGGTCGGCGGACAGAATGCCCGCTTTCAGGACATCTGCCGCTGCCTTGATTTTCAGGCGATGTACGCGGAGGAGCACCGGCCGGACCTTATCGTCGTCTCTGGCGACATTTTCCATCAGGCCCGCGTATGGTCGGACAGAGGTCTCCGCGAGAGCCGGACAGCCATAGACCACATCCGGCGGCTTTCCAACGTGGCCCCGACCGTCGTGTTGCGCGGCACTCCGAACCACGACAGCGAGGAGCAGTTCGAGATGCTGACGACGGCTTTTTACGGTGATGATTCGGTCAGCGTCGTAACGGAGCCGGAGGTGCTCCACATCCACACCTACCACGGGCAGCACGTAGATGTGGCGTGTATTCCGGGCTTTGACCGTGGCGTACATCGGGCAGCGCACCCGGGCCTCTCTCGAGAGGAGGAAACGCAGGTGTTCACGGACGAGCTGGCAAAGGTCGTTCTCGGTCTGAAAGCACAGTGCGAGCCCGGTGTGACGAGCATCCTGTCCACGCACTTCACCGTCCCGGGATGCAACATGGAGAGCGGCCAGACCGCGCTATTTGCACAGTTTGAGCCCGTCATCTACCCTGCCACCCTGAAAGCCGCAGACTTTGACCTCGTAGCACTCGGCCACATTCACCGGCCGCAGCAGCTCCCGGAGGCAGGCCGCGCGGTGTTCTACTGCGGCAGCATTACCGGCCTCAACTTCAACGACGAGAATCAGCCGCGAGGCTTTTATATCCACGACATCGACGACGACGGGGAGGCATGGAGCGAGTACGTCGAAACGCCCTACCGGGAGTTCGAGACCATCCGCCTCGGAGAGGATGACGTCCATGCAATGCTGAGTGCGGAGCGAGTTGTTGTACCTGACCGCCTCAAGGGGAAAATCGTCCGCGTTCTCTATACCTGTTCAGACGAGACAAACAAGGCTTTCAACAAAGCCGTCCTCGAAAAAAGGCTCTATGACGGTGGTGTGTTCTATGTCTCCGAAATCACGCCGGAGGAAATCACGACAAGCGTGAACCGCGACGAGCTCCATGGCGACAACAGCCCGGAGCAGAACCTCGCCGAGTACCTCGCCGAAAAGGAAAAGAGCCCGGAGGATGCCCAGCGCATAATCGAGCTGGCCCGCCCGATTATCTCGGAGGCAATGGAAAAAGGCCGCCTTGAGACCCCGACCGGCGTGTTTATGCCGGTGGAGATTGAGGTCAAGAACTACCGCAACTACCGCGACGAGCTGTTCAGCTACGACGGCATTTCCTTTGCCACCATCAACGGCGAGAACGGCGCAGGTAAGTCCAGCCTGTTTATGGACGCTATGCTGGACGCCCTTTTCGAGGAGCCCCGGGAGGGCGACCTCACTGGCTGGATTTGCAACGACCCGGATGCCCGCAGCGGCTCCATCAAGTTTACATTCTACCTCGGAGACAAGCTGTACCGCGTGACCCGTACCCGCACAAAAAGCGGCAAGGCGACGCTGAATCTCTCCGAGTATGTGGACGAGAGCTGGCAGAACCGCAGCGCGGAGAAATACCGCGATACGCAGGCCATCATCGAGAACACCATCGGCATGGACAGCCTGACGCTCAAGGCGACTGGGCTTATCATGCAGGACCAGTACGGCCTCTTTTTGCAGGCCGACAAGGCGGACCGCATGGCAATTCTCGGCAACATCCTCGGCCTCGGCATTTATGACCGCATGGAGAGCGTGGCGGCCAACAGGGCAGCAGACGCCAACCGGGAGCTCCGGCGCATCGCGGATTTGCAGGAGGAGACCGGGCGGACGATGCCGGACAAGGCAACGGTCGAGGCGGCCATGAACAAGGCGGCCGTCGAAAAGGCCAGCGCGGTAGCAGACAGGGCCATCCACACAAAGGCCATGAGCGAGGCGCAGACAAAGCTCGACATTGCCAAGCAGGCGCAGAAGCGGTCGGAAAAGCTCGCCAGCGAGCTCGGCTCTTGGATTGCGGAGAAGAACGCGAACGCCAGCGCGCAGGCGGTTAGCAGAGCGCAGATTTCTGATGCACAGGCTCTCCTCGATAAGCGCGAGGAGGTCGAGGCGGGCAGCCAGAGTTACGAAAAACTTTCCGCGCGGCGGGAGGAACTGCTGGGAACGGCGGCCCTGATTCAGCCCAAGGAAGAAAAGCTGCGGGACGTTATGGCCGCGCTCTCTGCCCAGCGGAAAAAGAAAGGCAGTCTCGAGGCCGAAAAACTTTCTGCACAGGCAACGTGTTGGAGCTATGAGCAGGCCCTCGCGGACTATGACGAGCTCGAGCGGAAAGCGGCAGACCTCGCAGGAGCGAGCGAACGGCTCACCGCGCTGGAAGAACAGGACGAGCAGTATCTCGCAGCAGACCAAGAGGCCATGAAGCTGCTCCAAACCAAGAACGCAGAAACCGCGCGGATACAGTCTTGGCTCGACATAAAAGAGAACGAGGTCACACATATCCGCTCCCGGACCATCATGCTCGAGACCTGCGGCTGCCCGGTCGAGAACCCGGAATGCCGTTTCCTGCAGGATGCAGTGGAGGCGAAAAAGAAACTGCCTGCGGCCGAGACGGAACTGGAAACCTACCGGCAGCAGGCCGAGGAGCGCGCCGAGCAGCTCGACGCTGAGTATCAGGCCGCAAAGAAAAAGGCAACGGGCCTCAACTGCCGCAAGGATTTGCAGGCCCAGCGTTTCCTCGTTGCAGACCTGCGGAAAGCCTCGGAGCGGTTCGCAAAGCTGACGGCGAAGAAAGAACGCCTCGCGGAAGTTAAAGAGCGCATCAAGGCCATCGACGAGGAGCTTGAAACCATTCCGGCCAATATCGAGAGCCTCGAGGCAGACCGTTTCGTCGTTGAGGACGAGCTGAAAAAGCTCCGGCAGAACGCAGCGGAGCTCGCCAGCATTGAGGCGCAGCTCTCGGACGTTAAGAAATACATCGAGCTGGAAAAGCTGCTCCCGGCAGCGGAGGCTAAAAAGAGCGCAGCGCAGACCCGCCTCACGGAGCTCCTGACCTACGCAGAAAAGACCCGGACGGCGATTGATGGCATCAATGCGGAGATTCTGACCCTCGCAAAGGCGCAGGCTGATGTTGACGAGCTCAAGGAACAGTACGCGGAGGCGGATGCAGCCCTCACGGTGGACAATATCCGTATTGAAGAGCTGGACCAGCAGGCCGGACACAGCCGCAGGCAGATGGAAGAAATCGAGACGGCAGAGGCAAAGCTCGAAGTCCTTCGCCGTCAGGCGACGGAACAGGGCCAGCTTGCAGCGGGCTACGAGGAGCTCAAGCGGGCTTTCTCACAGGATGGCATTCCACACAACATCGTCCGCAGCATCGTCCCGCTGTTCGAGGCGACCGCGACGAGCATCATCAGCCAGATGTCAGGCGGCCACATGAGCATCGAGATGCGCATGGAAAAGACCCTCAAGAGCAACAGCAAGAAAGAGGTCACCGCGCTGGACATTATCGTGAACGATGCAACGACCGGAGCTCTGCCCTACATGAGCCGTTCCGGCGGCGAGCGCGTTAAGGCGGCCCTATCGGTCATCCTTGCGCTGGCGGAGCTCAAGAGCAGCACCGCAGGAGTGCAGCTCGGATTCCTGTTTATTGACGAACCGCCGTTCCTCGACGACAAGGGCGTACAGGCCTACTGCGACGCCCTCGAGGCCATCCAGAAACGGTATTCCTCGCTCAAGATTATGGCTATCACTCACGACCCGGAGATGAAAGCCCGTTTCCCGCAGGCTGTTGACGTTGTAAAGACGGCGGAGGGCAGCAAGGTCATCTACTCTTGAAATCACCAGCAGAAAGGAGGTGCGAGACTTGGGAAGAAGCAACAGGCAGACCGCCGACTACTTCCCCCATTACGTCGGGGAAAAGAGCCGGACAAAGTTCATCCTTGAAAAGAACTGGGGAAACGACGGGTATGCCTTTTGGTTTAAGCTGCTCGAACTTCTTTGCGCGGCAGACGGCCAGTATTACGACTGCTGGGACAAGATGGGATGGGAGTACCTACTCGCCGTCACCGGAGTTACAGCCGAAACGGCGGAGGCCATCCTGAACACGCTCGCCTCCATGGGCAAGGTTGACAAGGAGCTGTGGGAGAGCTGCCGCGTCATTTGGGTGCAGTCCCTCCTTGAGAACCTCCGCCAGCTTTACTCCAAGCGCACCGCAGCACCGACGAAACCGTCGGTCGATAACTTTCCCGGCCGCAGGGTGGAAAGCCCTGTACAGGAGCCCGCAGCGGCCACAGAGGCGGAGGGAACGCCACCAGCCGTACCGGAGCCCGCGCCGGAGGAGCACGACAAACCGAAAGCTCCCCGGCGTAAAGCCGGGAGCCTCTCGGCAGAGCAGGCCGAACGGTTTGACCGCTTCTACGCGGCATATCCGAAGAAGGTGGACCGGGCCACGGCAGAGCGGGCGTGGGCCAAAATCAACCCGGAGCCGGACGACGCGGCGACCGACAGAATCATCGCGGCGGTTGAGGCCGCAAAGAAATATGACAGCCGGTTCCGGGAGCGGCAATTCACGCCAAACCCGGCAAGCTGGCTTAATGCAAAAGGCTACATGAACGACTACACGGGAGGTGAGCAGCGTGGAAACGCTGACGGCTATGCTGGATTCACTCCGTCCGGCGGATTCGGCTCGTTCGGCTGAGACCACACAGCACAGACGGCCGACAAGCAAGGATGTTCTTGCTGGTGGTTACAACTGCCAGCGCGAAATCCCGGAGCCGGTCGAGTGCGAGTTCTGCGGCCGGAAACTGTACCACGAGGCCCTTGTGATGGGCCGAACGGTCCTCATGTTCGCACCGTTCCCACAGAGATGCACCTGTGACCGAGCAAAGGCGAAGTGGGCGGAGGCGGACGCGGAGGAGGCCAGACAAAAGGCGGAGGCCGAGAAAGAGGCGGCGCAGGCCAAACGGCGCGCCAAAATCGAGAGGCTGCTCGGCAGGAGCGGCATCAAGAAACGCTTCCAGCAGCGGACGTTCGCAAACTTCATCCGGGACACCCCGGAGCGGCGGCGGTGCTACGACGCGGCCAAAACCTATGCAGACAGCTTTCCACAGCGCGCAGAGCGCGGCGAGGGTCTATACATAGAGGGAACCTACGGGACCGGCAAAACGCACCTCGCGGCCGCCATCGCCTTGCAGCTCATAGGCTGCGGCGTCCCGGTTGTCTGCAAGACGTCCGGCGACCTGCTGGCCGACATTAAGGAGGCTTTCGACAGCGGAGACGCCACCGAGTACGAGATACTCAAGGCGTACAAAACGGTCGATTTGCTCATTGTGGATGACCTCGGAAAGGAACAGTGTACAGAATGGAGCGTGAGCACCCTGTACTCCATTCTCAACGACCGGTACGAGGATATGAAACCGACCATCATCACGACGAACTACAACGCCGACGAGCTGGTGCGAGCTCTTACCCCGAAAGGCGGCGACGGCACGAAAGCCCGGGCCATCATAAGCCGCCTGCGGGAGGTCTCGACGGTCATCACAATGGCATGGGCCGATTACAGAGCAGGAGGAGGCAGACGAAATGCCTGAATTGAGACAGGAGTATTTGGATATTCTCGAGAAGCGCGAGTGGAGTGTCAGCAGCTACACCGATGACGGCCGCGTGGAAATTGAGTGGTACTCACCGGCCGGAGAGGACTTCATCATCTGCGTAGGCGTCGAGAAATTCCCGGACGAGGTTTTGGACTACTCCGACAGCTTTGACGTGGACGAGCATATTGCGATGTGGATAGAGGCAAAGCAGAACGGCACACAGGGCGTCCCGGGCGCGCGGCAGATTGTCCACGATGCAGAGGAAATCGAAAAAGAACTTGACGAGCTCGCATTTGAATTACAGGAGGCAGAAAGAAAATTATGGCTTACAGGTATTACAGCGCCCTCCGCCCGCTGATGGTAGGCGGCATCCCGTTCCCGAAACAGCCCGGAGAGAGCATTACCACAATCGTCAACTTCGAGGAGGGCCGGACGTATTGCAAGGACATTGACCGGCCTGCGTGGGGCTACATCGAGTACACCGCACCGCTCGACCCGCAGCAGGTCTCGGACTACGAGCTGGTGCTGGCACCGGAGGAGGGCGGCCATGAGTGACGTGAAAATCAAGGAGCTGGACAAGAGCCTCATTCATCGGGCGAACAGCAACAGCATGAGCGGCCAGCGCGGCGACATTTCGGCCCACGAGTACGAGGTCTACTGCCAGAAAGTTATGAGCTGGAACATCCCGGACAGCCGCAAGCAGAAAATCGTGGACCAGATTTATACCCGGTGGAGCGAGCAGCTCAGGCACGAGGCAGCCCATGTGAGCGTCGCCGTCGCAGGACCGGCGCGGTACAACGCAAAGAAGCTGGACCACAGCGACACCATTCTCCGCCTTTCCTCTGAGTTCGTGGAGTGGTTCAATGGCCTGCAGGAGCAAGTCTGGCAGGGCCGCATCGAGGACAAGGACGCCAAGGAAATTGCCCGGCTGGTCGATGACATCAAATTCTGCATCGAGCGGCCGACGCTTAATCCTACCGCGAGCCTGTGCGAGCTCGCCAACAAGGACCCGGAGCTCTTCATGGAGTATTACGAGGAGCTCCATGAAAAGTACCGCTGGCGTAAGAACAGCGTCATCGCCAAGCTCTACGCGGCCGGGAAAGAGGGCAAACTCGCAAGCCTGAACCGGCAGAAGTTTTTCGAGGACGAGAATCTCGTCGCCTACACGATGGGCGACCGGGTGTACATCAAGTTCGTTATGAAGCCCCGGCAGCAGCTTATTGTGGCACTCAAGAGCCGGAAATGGTGGTGGAACAGTAACGAGGAGGCGTGGAGCACTTACCTCGACAAGCTGGACAAAGAGTGGGTGCAGAGCATCAGCACCCGGTACGCCGATTACGTTTGAGGAGGACAGCATGAAGCGACTTATGATTATCGGCCTGTGGCCGGACGACGCGGTCAATTATTGCACCGAGAAATGCGACTGCCGCAGGTACGCATTCGACAGGATACTTTACCACAGGGGCGGACGAGCCGCCCGCGAGCGCATCTGCATCCCGGTAGTTGACAGGAGCGGAGCGACAACGACATACCTCGACCTCCCTGTAACACTCCTCGAGGCGGGCGTCGTTTATCTCCGCCTCGAGGACGGCAGCGACATTTTTTTGAGCAACACGCAGATGGCGTTAATTGCCAACGAAGTCGAGAGGCAACGCGCAGAGTGCGCAGGAACCGGCCTCAAGACGCTCGGGAAATGGTTTGAGAGCGGCCTCCCGACCGCAGAGGACTATCTCGAACCGGGCGACGAGGTAGACGAGGACCTGATTGGCTACTTTCTTGACGTCTTACCGCCACGCACAAACCGCGCAGGCCTGTTGCAGGTGGGCGGAGAAATCAGCACCGCAAAGGACGTCAACGGACGCTGGCAGCCGACCTACCTTACGTTCAAGCGACAGGGCGGCACATGGCGGTACGCAGGACGGTGTTTTGAGGGCTCTGCGGAGCCAGTTCAGAAGTACCAGTCCTCGCTAGAGAGGATGATGCTTACACGCTGTAAGCTACTGGGAGTTGTAGCGCAGGAGGTTGAAGCCTGATGGACTACAAGGACAAAATCCGAAAGCTCCTCGCCCTCGCAAAGAGCCCGGAACCGGAGGAGGCGAAGCTCGCCCTGCTCAAGGCCCGCAAGCTCATGGCGGAGCACAAGCTCAGCGAGCGGGACCTCGAGGAACGGAACACGACGGTCATAAAACGAGCCATCGGCGAGACGTTTTCCAAGAAAGCAAACTCGTGGATGGACCCGCTCTCAATCATTATTGGAGAAAACTACTGCTGCTCAGCGTTTCGATGCAAGATTAGCGCAAAAACAACCGTTTGGCACGTCGGATTCATCGGTTTAGAGGGCGATTTTGAAATCTGCGTAAAGATATTCCGGTATGCGGTCCGGTGCGTTAAATCGGAGCAGAAGAAGCTCCGCAAACAGCATCGGGACTATTACACACCGCAGGAGATTGCAAAAATCTGTGATTCCTACGGTTATGGGTTCGCCAGAGGCGTATACGAGGCGTTCACAAGACAGAATGAGGAAAATCAAGAATACGGCCTTGTGCTGAAAGTTCCGAAAGAGGTCAAAGACGAGCTCGAAAAGATTGGACTGCCGAAAGAGTTCAAAAAGACGCCCCAGCCAAAGACGGTTGGAGAGCTCGACGCAGCATGGCGCGGCGTCGAGGACGGCAGGAAATTCAACCCATCAAACAAGCTGGAAGAAAAGAAACAGGAGGCATAACCAACATGGCAAGTACGAAGTTTGAAGTCTCAATGGAAATTTTCAAGTTTCAGGGAGAACCGGACGTGAGCATCACGCTCACCGGCAAGAGCCCTGCAGAGCTCGACACCGCGCTCAAAACGCTCGAGACCATCGCCAAGACCACTACGCTGTACAACGGCGACAGCGCGCCGGAGGCGGAAAAGAGCGTCACCAGCGAGCCGAAGCAGGCAGCCCCGGTAGTTTCCTCGGCTGATAAGAAAGCCCCCCCCCGAGAAGCCGGTAAGTTGGCTCCCGCCTGTCGGCGCAAAGGGCCTCATGTTCCTCCGCTGCCCAAAATGCAAGGACGAGTTCGTACAGTTCTTGCGCGAACCGCAGACGGCTCACGAGTGTCGGAAGTGCGGCGCGAAAATCCCTCTGGACGCGCTGGCACGGTTCGAGTACACCTGCCCGGACTGCAAGAAAGTGAGCTACGGCCGGACGAACATCGAGGACGCAGAAATCACAAACCAGAAATTCTCCTGCGTCTGCGGCCGGAGCATCCCGAAGCTCACATGGGACCCGGTCAAGCACTGCTACACGATGTAAGGAGGGCCGGATGATGAAAGCACTGACCCACAACATCCGGCAGGAGCGCGAGGACCAGCGCGACCGCTCCGCCCAGCTCTTTATGTGGTGCATCGTCGTCTCCATGCACCAAGACGACGGCATTGGCGCGTCCCGCCTCCTGCGGGCGTGTAACGAGATGGACGCTTTTGAGAAAAAATATCAGACGGCCATCCTCTACGGCAGCAGCAAGAACGCAACGGACGCCATGAGGGAGAACCTTAAAGGCATCTGTGATTTTGAGGTTCGGTTGCCCGTGGACCGCGCACCGAGAGGACGCCGGGAGGAGCAGCTCCGCATGGCAAGCAATCAGGGCGCAGAAATCGCGTGGCTTGTTATGGCGGCCACCTGTCACGAGACGTTCGGCTACGGGAGAGACCGGCTGGCGCGCCTCAAGCAGAACTCCATGAACAACTACAAGCAGTACCTCGAGTGGGAAAAAGAGGATAAGGACCTCGCCCTCGACCGTCTGCGCAGATGCGTACAGGACGCCCTCAAAGAGGACCTCCGCGTCACCGACACCGACGACCGCAAGGGGATGCTTTCGACACCGGGCAGAGGCCCCAGCGTATACGAGACGGCCGCTGTCTACTCGGAGATATTCAGGAGAGCCAGAGCGGGACGGGCAGTGGCTCCGCTCGCCGTATACAGCGCAGCAAAGTACGACGAAACCATGACGGCCGCCCGGAAACGGGCCAGCGTTATGCTCGGCTTATGACTATCTGCCCGAAAGAGTGCCCGGACAGACACCCGGGATGCCACGACCATTGCGAACGGTATGCAGAGAACAAGGCGGCATACCAGAGGATGAAACAGGAGTACGACGGGAGCGTCCGAAACCCCTACTGCCGTAGGTGGACGCACCGGGCCATCGTGCGCAGTTTCAAGAAGAAATTCAGGTAAAGGAGTGGTGACTATGTACGAGGTTCTTTTAGAACTTGACGACCTGCTGGAAACCTTAACTTGCTGGCTTTCCTTTGCGGCCGTCGCTTTGTCAGTAATAGTTGTTGCGGCCTATGTATGGCACAAGGCCGCCGAGCAGAAAGCAACCCGGGCGGAGCCCCGGAAAAGAAAGGATGGAATGACATGAAACAGAGCGAAAAGCTCACGCAGCTCCTCGAGCTTATGCAGGCAAACCCGGAGCTCCCGGTCATCCCCTGTGTAGATGGGGATGTGGTCAGCGGTGACGAGTATTACTGCTGGCTTGGCTCATGGGGAGAAAGCGCGGTTCAGGAGTTCGTCATCGGCAGAGAGAGAACCTACTACCGGGAGGACGATATTTCAGAGATGAACGACGTCCTCTGTGAACACTATGACCCGGAGCTCGTGGACAACATGACGGAGGAGGAGACGCGGGCGGCGTACAACGCGCTCCCGTGGAAGAAAGCCATCTTCGTCGATGTCCACCAATACGAGGAGGAACCGGATGCCGAGGTATGATGTGTTCCTTGAGGGCAGGACAGAGAGCTCCACCTGCTACTTCGGCGTCGCAGTCATGGCAGACGACCAAAAAGAGGCAGAGTACCTCGGACACGAAGCAGGGCGGAAGAAACACCGCGAGTGTGACGAAATCGAGGTCGTCGGCGTTATGCCGGTGATTTCAGCCCGGAACGCCGGAAAAGGGAGGCTCTGCCAGCGCATCCCGCTCAAAGAACGCGCTTTGAAGTTTGTAAAGGAGACTATCAAAAATGGAAGAAGTAAGATTGATTGACGCGAACGCTTTGCACAAGCGCATTGAAATGAACCTCCGCGCCAGCAATCCGTTCACTATTGAAGAATGCTGCTATAAGGATGCCCTGAACAGCGTGGACGAGGCTCCCACCATCGACCCGAAAACGCTGCGGCCTGTGGCACACTGGGAGGAAATTCCCGGCTCCTATGAGGTCTGCGCCGGGAAAAACGGCTCATGGTGTGTACCAGCAACTCGTTGCTCGAACCCGGAATGTGGAGAGGCGAACCCGTGTAGCCTCAAAACGCCATTTTGCCCGATGTGTGGATTCAGAATGGAGGATGTGCCGTATGACGATGATTGACCGCGACGAGCTGCTGAAAAAGATTGACCCGATGAGCCTATCGAACGGCTCTGTACTGGGACGCCATAGCGGAACGGCCGATGTCATTGCGGAGATGATTCAGAATGCTCCCGCCATAGACCCAGAGAGCCTGCGCGGTCATGCCAAGTGGGTGAAGGACAAGGAATTGAAGTTTATCATCGTTGATGATGAAAACAACAGTCACGAGGAACCGGCAATTTGTTGTACCCATTGCAAGGCCAAAATTTCGCAAAGCGATTTCGACAGCTGGGTCTGGAACTTCTGCCCGGTCTGCGGGTTCAAGATGGAGGATGAAACGGAGGAGCAACATGAAACCGATTAACGCAGAGGAAATCGTCCGTGTATTCAACGGCTGGCTCGAGGAGGCGGACAGCCTTGCAGAGCGGGAGGCCATTGAGTGCTGCATCGACCACATTCAGGACGCCACAGCAGTCAGCCAGCAGGAACTCCGCAGCTATATGCTGCCGTGGTTTAGCCCGTTCGCGGCCCCGTGGTGCGGGAAGATTCAGCGCGCTTTCCCGAAAGCCTACGTCACCATGAACTTCGAGCTGATTCTCGTCCCGAGGACGAACACCTACATCAACCTCAACCATTGTAGCACCCCGGACGAGTTCAAGGCGGAGGTTATCGAGGGCGTATCACGGTTTGCGTTCAAGGCATTCACCAAGCCGTTATGCAGAGAACACCTCGACGGCATCAATAAGCTACTCGATACCCATTTCACGCCGGAGGAGATAGAGTACATCTACACCAACCTCGGCAACGGTATCAACCACGAGCTGTGCATGAAGTTTGTCAAGAGCGGGTATGACCTCAAAGTAATCGAGGAAAGCGTATGAACTGCCAATTTTGCGAAGATTACGAGTGGAGCAAGAAGCACAGGCCAAAGACCGGCAGAGAGTTATACACAAAGTATTACGTCTGCCTTTATGAGAGAACCCTTAGAAAGGGCTGCGGGCTTGCCTCAACCTACACTCACAAAAGACGGCCGCTGAACTTCTGCCCGGAGTGCGGCCGCCAGTTGAAGAAAACAAAAAAGGAGGATGAAACGTGAATGGAGTCATTCGGGGCCGATGCCCGAGGTGTGGCGGGAAAATTATTTATTCGGAATTTTACCAGAACGCACGGGACTACACAATCCGAAAAGACGGAAAAGTTCCGAAACGCTATGTATCCAGAAGCGGAGAACTAAGCGAGAGCGTAGCGGCCTGTGAAAACGGTTGCGGCGCATACTGGGAAGATGAAGATTTTTCCATCGGGCAAGACGGGATGTTCTACGACAATAAATACACGGAGGATGGGCAGGCATGAAAGAAAAACAAGCAAAATCCAACCACGAAACTTGAAAACGATTTAAGCATATTTCAATCTTTGACCATCAAATTTGAAAATTGGAGGACAAAATTATGTTTCCGCAGAGAAGAATGACAACCGACACCCCGGATGGGAATTACTCGCAGGCTCTCAACCTGTTCGTGCGCGGCGAGGACGGCTGGGTGCAGATGCCCAGCCGGAGCATCAGCCTCAACGACTACATGAAGCAGCTTATCAAGGCGCACAACGCAGATATTGACACCGAGGGAACGCCGGAGGAGTTCGACATGACCCTGTGCGAGCATCTGTTCGACGGCCCGGAGACCATCGAGGGTCTGCTTGCAGAGCACTACACCCTCTCGTGGGCTCTCGCCTCGCTGCGCGACAAGCTCAAGCATTACGAGGATGCAGGCATCCCGGAGATTATGCCTGGCGGCTTGCAGACTATCGACCGCGCTATCGAAACCTACGGCAAGGACGCCCAGCTCACCAAAGCTGTGGAGGAGATGTCGGAACTCACCAAAGCCCTCTGCAAGTACAAAGAGTGCCAGCGCAAGTACGACAACCCGCTCAATCGGAAGCCGCAGGAAGTGTACTCGAACATAGAGGAGGAAATTGCCGACGTTTTCATTATGCTGGTACAGTTGCTCGCATTTTTCAGAGGGCGCGAGAGTGTCAGCATTACGAAAATCGTATGGGACAAGCTCGACCGGCTCAAGGATAATCTGGACAAAGAAGCAGCAAAGCAGGAGGGGTGCAAAGATGATACACCAGAATGTTGATTTATACATCTGCGAACATTGCCGCCTCGAGTTTTACGACGAGGAGGAGTGCTTGGAGCACGAAAAAACCCACTCGCCTCATTTCGATGGCTCGACGAACGAGGACATCGCTAAAGAGCTGGACGCGCTCGGTGCTAACGCGTGCAGCTTTCGGGTTGGAGATTGTGTTATGGGGATGACGGTCCACTCATTCAAAAATCTTATGAGCGTGGCGGCGAGAGCGTTGCGAGGAGGAGCGGACAATGCCGGAAAAGAGTGAGTTCGACAAGGCACTCGGCGAGCTGTACGACCTGACCGAGTGGGAGGACGCGGAGGCGGCCATCCGGGAGCTCCACGCGCGGGGGCCGGAAATTGAGCGGCTCTATCTCGACAGCAAGATTCTCCCCGGAGAGCTGCGAGCCCTCGTTATGGTGAGTAACTGCCTCGAGCGTGAGTTTATCCATCGGCAGCTTGCCACCGGGCAGCCGCTTCACATGAATGTTTTATAGGAGACAGCACAATGAGCGATGATGGTATGTTTTGCCCGTACAAGAAAAGCACGAAACGGGAAGTGAGCTACTCGTGGATTGGCCGGACCGAGATTACAACGGAGCGTTTCGGCTGGTGCTCGGAAAAGAAGTGCATGGCCTACAACAACGGCCGGTGCAAGATGCTTGAGGAGGAGAGGGCATGAGCAAGGAAACGAGATTCTGCCCGTTCATGCGCAAGCTCACGCGAGAGCACTGGCGCACAGCGCAGGACCGTGCGGCGGAGAGCTACAAGGACAGGTTTGGCAAGTGCATCGGTGAGAAGTGCATGGCCTATGAGAATGGCCGCTGCAAGCGGCTGGAAAGAGAGGGAGCCCAGTGAAGAAAAGAAACTGCCGGATGACCGGCGAGGAGAAGAATGTACATGAGCGCGCCGTGAAGCTGCGCAAGATGACCGACGATAAGCTCGTGGAGCACATCGACCACATTCGGGAAGAGGCTTACAACACCGGCTACTCCGAAGCCGAGGCCCAGCGCGCATCGGCCCCGGCCCCGGGCAAGACCTTGCCGCAGCTCCTCGAACAGCTCGACGCCGGAGAGTGCAAGGGCATCAAGAGCGCGACCGCCTACAAAATCGCAGAGTTCGCCCGAGAGCAGGGCTACCTCGAATGAGCGGCCCGGTAAAGGACCCGCTCCGGGCCTTGCAGGGAGCGCGGAGCCGCGCGCAGGGCGGGAGGCTGGAAGAACAGATAGAAGCCTCATGCGCTCTTTTGACAGAGACGGGCCGAGCCGACATAAGCAAGACGCCGGAGCCGATGAAACCGGTGAGCCAGCCGAACAAGTCGGGTCAGTTCCGCGCGGTGTATACCAAAAAGGCGGAACCGGATTTCAAAGGCGTCATGCTCGGAGGCCGCGCGGTGATGTTCGAGGCAAAGAGCACCGGGACGGGCAGGCTAAACAAAGACCGCGTACTACCGGAGCAGGCCAAAAAGCTCGATTCTTACACAGCCCTCGGCGCGCACTGCTTCATCGTTGCCACGTTCGACGGGCTGCGGGTATACAGAATCCCGTGGACGGTCTGGCGCAGCATGAAGCAGCGATACGGCAGAAACTACGTCACGGAAGCGGACATCAAGGAGTACGCCGTGCGGTTTGGCCCGGGATTTACCCCGGACCTACTGCGTGGCATCCCGACGATGTACGACATCAACCCGCTTTCCAACGTGAGCGATGTACTCACGGCGTTTTGCGGGATGCCCTACGGGACGCAGCCCGAGACGGAAGAGTGGCGCGCGGCCGTGTACAGATTTAGCCGCTTTATGAACTGGACGACGCCGGAACGCTTTATACCAGTGACCGAAATACGGAGGGAACAGCCGAACATGGAAAACCCGATATTCACATTTATGGGCGTTCCCATCACGGAGGACAGCGCAAGCAAGCTCAAAGAGGCCATGAAGAAATGCGGCGTCTCCGCGCTCGAAGTGGCGGGAGTTTGCGAACGCTTTGCAAAAATCGCCCGGGCCACACTCGACGAACTGCCGGACGGAAACAAAGAGGAGGAGCACGATGACTGAGCAGGAAATTGTGATAATGGCCGCAGAGGTGGCGGCAAAGGCGGCTGTCGCTGCCGTTCGGGCCATCTTAGGGAAAGAGATACAGGAGAGCGTCGAGGCCGCTGTGACGGACGCTGCCCGCCTCGGAGCGGAGGCCAGCATCAAGGCCGTGGAGCAGGAACGCAAGAAGTTCCGGGACGGCCGAAGCGACCGGAGATTCCGCAATACCAAGCTCCTGCTGCGGAACTATACCGTGCTCAACGCCAACTGCTCCCACGCAGTATACGACGCTGCCAGCGCGGCCACCGGAGAGGAGAGCGTCGAGGAAATCGTGGAGGCACTGGACGAGCTGCTCGAGGAGAACCTCAAGGTCGAGAGCATTATGAAGTCGGCAGCCCGGACGCAGCTTATCATGCGCCATGTGAACAGGATGCTCGGAATCTACAAGGTCGTCTGCGAAAACAGCGTAGACGAGGGCGAGCAGAGGCACTACCGCGTCATCGAAGCCCTCTATCTGAGAGACCGGCCGCTCTCACCGACGGCCGTAGCGGAGCGGGAAAAAATCGACAAGCGGACAGTCTACAAGGATGTGGACGCGGCTTGCGCTACACTCTCCGCCCTGATTTTCGGCATTGACGGCATCAAGAAAGCCTGACGGCACGAGACAGACGACCCGTTTTGGGGCAAAAACGCGGCATTGACAAGGCACTATAACCGTGATAAACTGCAAAATGTAAAATACCAACAGCGAAGAAACCACCTAGGACCCATAATTATTTCTCCTTCTTGACATGGAGCCGCCTTGCGCAGGGCGGCTCCTATTTTTTATGCGCGCAAGCGACCCAAAACGGGACATACGAGAAGCTGACGAAAGTGAACAAAGAAGAATGGGCCCTACCCGTGCTGCATCTGCAAAGACAGACCGATACACCCCGGCCTGCTCCCTGACGCGCAGGGACAGATGACAATGCCAAAGCCCAGAAAAGGCGACTACGACATCGTAAAAATAAAGTCGAAGCCGTTGAGCAAAATTGTTTTGCGCGATTACGAGGTACAGAAATGAATATTTTGTTTGTTGTGGCACATCCGGACGACGAAGCTCTCGGCGGAGGTGCTTTTATTTTTAAGCGGAGCTGCCGAGGGGACGAGGTGAGCGTCCTGACATTGAGTGCTCATAGCCCGACGCGGCCGGACAGCCTGAAAAAAGAGCAGGCAGAAAGCCACGCCATCATGGGTGTGGCCCGGACATACAACGCCAACTACGAAACGATGAAGTTCGGTACATACGACCGTTACGAAATGGTGCGCGGCATCGAGGACGTCATCAAGGAAACAGAACCGGACATCATCGTGACACACAACCCCTACGACGTACATAACGACCACAAAATCACCTCCGCGCTCGTGAGGGAGGCGGCGCGGCTGCCACAGAGAGGGACAGGGTACAACAAACCCTTGACCGCGCTGCTCTATATGGAAGTTCTCTCCTCGACCGAGTGGAGCTACGAAAACGGATTCGCCCCGAACGCATTTTTCCCGGTAAGCGAGGAGGCCCTGAAAAAGAAAGCGCAGGCAATCGACTGCTATCAACAGGTCATTCGGCCCAGCCCTCACCCTAGAAACGGGGAGACCATCAAATCTCTTGCACGGTACAGGGGATGTCAGTGTGGCGCAGAGTACGCGGAGGCGTTTATGTGCGCATATCTCAACGTCGGAGCAGCAGCCAGATAAGGAGGAAACCTCATGGAGTACAGATTCGGGATTCCGAGCTACAAACGCCACGACAGAGCACACACCATCCCGACGCTGCGCAGCATCGGGTATAGCAAAGAGGCAATCGTGGTCGCGGTCCAGACAAAGGACGACTACGAAAAGTACATGGATGCATACGGAGCTGACGCCACCATCATCTACAAACCGGCCAAGAACTGCGCCCAGAACCGGAACACGCTGATTGACTACTTCCCGGACGGGGAACGGTTTATCATGCTGGACGACGATGTGAAGTCGTTCTGCCGGATGGAGGAGTTCGGAGAGAAAAAAGAGTTCTACCGGTACACGAACAAGGAGCAGCTCAACGCGCTGTTTGACAAAATGTTCGCGTTCTGTGAAAAGCGGCATTCGCCGATGTGGGCGTGGTACCCTGTGCCGAACGCTTTCTTTATGAGCGGTACCATCGACCTCCGGAATATTTTCGTGGCGACGATTATCGGTATCGAGAACAACCACTCCGTGAAGTTCGACGAGACGTTCGACCTCAAAGAGGATTTTGAAATCAGCCTGCGGCTTATGCGCCTTGGCTACAACGCGGTCCGCTTCAACGGCTACACCGTCGAGGCAAACCACATGTCAAAGGGCGGGTGCGAGGACGCCCGGAAAGAGGGCAGCAACTCAAAACGCTGCAAGGAGCTCTTGGAGCGATACCCGACACTGATTAAACCAAGCAGGCGAAAAGATGAAGTGCGCTTCGTCGGAAAAACGAAACAGGTAGGTGGCAAAAAATGAAAACCGCAATCATGGACCTCAAGGACATCAACCCGGCAAAGTACAATCCGAGAGTACAGCTCAAGCCGGGAGACCAAGAGTGGGACGCCCTGAAAAACTCTCTGGATAGGTTTGGCGTAGCGACCCCGCTTGTGGTGAACGAGACGACCGGTAACCTCGTGAGCGGCCATCAGCGTTTGGCGGTGCTCAAACAGAGCGGCGAAACGCGGGTCGAGGTAGTCCTCATTCAGATGGACGAGGACAAAGAGAAACTCCTGAATGTTGCACTTAACAAAATCGAGGGCGAATGGGACGAAGAAAAGCTGAAAGAGCTTTTTGACGAGGTGGACGACGAAGATATCAAGTTCACCGGTTTTACCGAGGAGGACATCGAGGCGTTGTACGACGGCGAGGAGCCTGACTACGACGAGGACGAGGAGCCGGAGGAGCAGGAAGAAAAAGACAGCAGCTCCAAAGAGGAAAAGGAAGAAAAAGACCCTGACCTGCGGGAGTTCAGCGTATTTTTGAGCTTTTCCACGAAAGAGGCAGCGGAGGCGTGGCTCGAGGAGCGCGGCGTAGAAACCGAGTATCAGGGCACATCCCGGAACATCACCATCAAAATGGAGGGCTTGAAATATGGTGCAGGAAATTGAAGTCGAGAAGCTGAAAGCGGCAGCATATAACCCGCGCGTGGCCCTCGAGCCCGGCATGCCGGAATGGGAGAAGCTCAAGCGGAGCATTCAGGAGTTTGGCAACGTAGAGCCCGTCGTCTGGAACAAGCGCACCGGCAATGTTGTCGGCGGACACCAGCGTCTCGCGGTCCTCAAAAGCCTCGGCTACAAGACTGTTCCGTGCTCCGTAGTCGATATGGGCGACAAGGACGAGAAGCTACTGAATCTGGCCCTGAACAAAATTAAAGGCCGCTGGGACTACGACAAGCTGGCCGACATCCTCAAAGACTTCGACAACGAAGTAGCAACGGCGTCCGGCTTTTCGGAGGAGGAGCTGGCGGTCATGCTGGCGAACAACGACGACCTGCAATCGGATGACGATTACGGCGACTGGGACGAGGACGAAGCCGAGGAACAGGTTATCGGCGGCAGCTACGTTGTGACCCTCGTTTTCCCGGACGCGACCACAGCCGCAGCATGGGCGGAGAGTGAGGGCTATATGGGCCAAATCCGCGACGGCACGAGCACCACCGTAATCCGCGTGGAATAAAAGGAGTACGAGATGAAATCGGAAATCAAGCAGAATTACGACAGCCCGCGATGGAGCATGGAAATCCCGGATTGCTCCATGCCGATGACGCTGGACACATACAGCAAGTGTGCATACAACTGCCTGTACTGCTTCGCCTATTTCCAGAAAAGCCATACCGTGAACGGATATATCGGCGGAGAAGTGCGGAGCATCAACCCCGCAAAAATCGTCAACCTGTTTGAGAGTGCCATGAAGAACGACCGGAGAGCAGTTACCAAAACAGAGCTGCAATATTTCCCGTATATCCAGAACCGGCGCATCATGCAATGGGGGGGCCTCGCGGACGAGTTCGACGAATGGGAGCGCAGGCACGGCGTAACGCTCGAGCTGCTCCGCTATTTCGACAGAATCGATTATCCCCTCTCTTTCAGCACGAAAGCCGCGTGGTGGACCAAGGACGAGCGGTATATGGAACTGTTCGCCCGACACACCCACAACTGGCACGTCAAAATCTCCATTATCACCGCCGACGAGGACAAGGCCCGCCGTATCGAGAAAGGCGTACCGTCCCCGCAGGAGCGCATCGAAGCCATCCGAAGGCTGGCGAGCATCGGCATCCATGTGACGCTGCGCCTGCGGCCGTTCATCCTCGGCGTCTCGACCGATTTTAAGAAGCTGATAGGCATGGCGCACGAAGCGGGAGCCGACAGCGTAACGACCGAGTTTTTCTGCATGGAGGCCCGGGCAGACGAGAACCTCAAGAAAAGGTACGCCGATATGAGCAAGGTCTGTGGGTTTGACATCCATAAATTTTATATGGACAACAGCAAGCAGAACGGCTACAAGCGGCTTAACCGAGGCATTAAGGCTCCCATCATCCACGAAATGCGGGAATACGCCCACAGCCTCGGCATGAGATTCCATGTGAGCGACGCTTTCTGCCGGGAGTGTAACGACGCTTGCAACTGCTGCGGAGTGCCGCCGGAGTGGGGTGTGAGCCAGACTGGCAACATTGGACAGGCCATTATCCTCGCCAGAGAAAATGGAAAGGTGAAATGGTCCGACATCTCCGAGGGCATCGACAAGTATTTTGCATTCCCTTGGACGGAGGCGGCGGGCTACAACACCGGCAGCAACAAGGCACGCGCCTTAAACTACGACACCACGATGGCGCAGTTCTTGAGAGCGAACTGGAACCAGCCGAGCAAGGCGACGTCTCCCGCAAAGGGCTACGGAGGCATCCTGCGGCCGATAGGACGCGACAGCAACGGCGACATAGTTTACAGATACGAGCTTAAAGGAGAGGAGGATAATGGCAAGATGGGCTGAATCGGAAAAACCTTGGGAACGCCAGCCCGGAGAGAGTGCGCAGGCGTATGAAGCGTTCCACACATACCTGAAAATGGGGAGCGACCGCTCGTTACGAAAGGTAGCGCAGCAGTTGGGCAAAAGTAACGCGCTGATTTCGAGATGGAGCTCCACATGGTCTTGGCAGAACCGAGTAAAGGCCTACATTGCCGAACAGAACCGAAAAGAGCTCGAGGAGCAGCAAGAGGCCATCAAGAAAATGCGGAAGCGGCAGGCACAAACAGCCGTGGTCCTGCAGAAAAAAGCCTTTTCCGCGCTAGACAAGCTGGACATCGCCAAGTTAGAGCCCAGAGACATTCTGCGATTCATAACAGAGGGAGCAAAGCTCGAAAGAGAAGCGAACGCAGCGGCGGCGGCAGACTTTGAGGCCGCCAACGGCGATAAAGCGACCCACTCCATAGCCGATGAAATCATCGACGCATATGAATCGAGAAAGCGAGGAGAAAAGGAATGATGACCAGAGAAGCCATCTTTTACTATGCGGACCACCCAACCGAGTTCGTAGAGGACCTGCTCCACGCAACCCCGGACGCAAACCAGCGCGCTATCCTGAACTCCGTGGCGAAGAACCAGATGACGAGTGTGCGCTCCGGCCACGGCATCGGCAAGAGCGCGGTCGAGGCGTGGACTGTCATTTGGTTCATGTCAACCCGGCCATTCCCCAAAATCCCTTGCACAGCCCCGACGCAACATCAGCTATTCGATATTCTGTGGGCGGAGATAAGCAAGTGGCTGCGCAACAATAAAGCCCTCGAGCGGGAGCTGATGTGGACAAAGGAAAAGGTCTACATGAAGCAGTACCCCGAGGAGTGGTTCGCAGTAGCCCGAACGGCCAGCAAACCGGACGCGCTGCAAGGATTCCACGCCGACGACATCCTCTATATCATCGACGAGGCCAGCGGCGTGGACGATAAAGTTTTCGAGCCGGTGCTGGGCGCGCTTTCGACGCCCGGAGCGCGGCTGCTCATGTGCGGAAACCCGACACAACTGTCGGGCTTTTTTTATGACAGCCACCATAAGAACAGGGGCAGCTACACCACGTTCCATGTTGACGGCCGGAACAGCAGCCGCGTCTCGGACGACTTCGTCAAAACCATCATCCAGATGTACGGCGAGGATTCGGACGTTTTCCGTGTTCGTGTCGCCGGAGAGTTCCCCCGGCAGGAGAACGATGTTTTCATCCCCCTGCCGCTCGTCGAAAAATCCATTATGACAGAATGGACGGAACCGGCAAGACCTGTCCGCATCGACATCGGCTGCGACGTTGCCCGCTATGGTGACGACCGCACCGTCATCGGTTACAAGGTGGACGAAAAGGCCGTGTTCTACAAGCGCAAGAGCGGGCAGGACCTTATGCAGACGGCCGACGACATCATGGAGCTCGGCCTAAAGCTCATGGAAAAGTACCGGTTCGACAAGGCTATCCCCATCAAGATAGACGACAGCGGCCTCGGTGGCGGCGTCACGGACCGTCTGCGGCGCGTAAAGCGCGAGCAGCCGGAGCGGTTCTGGTGGATGGATATTATCCCCGTTTACTTCGGCCAGCGCATACACCATGACTTTTACTACGATAGCACCACCTACATGATGAGCGTCGTAAAGAACCTACTTGCACCGCAGACGCCGGATGGCGCACAGAAGCCAGTCCAGCTCATTCTCCCGAACGATAACGACCTCGTCGGCCAGCTTTCCACACGAAAGTATTCCATGACCGACGACGCCAAAATCCGCGTGGAGAGCAAGGACGCCATGAAAAAGCGCGGGATGCACTCGCCCGACGAGGCCGACTGCATTCTCCTGCTGTGCCTGCCGGTCAAACCCAAGAGGAGAGGAGACGTTAAGAAGTGAGCGACAAGAAGCAGCCCGCCCAGCAGCGGGTAAACGTCCGCATCGTCAAAGCGGACGACCCGGAGCAGCGCGGCGGGATGAAGCCCATCGCCAAAGCAGACGGCTCCCTGCAAATCACGCCGGAGGAGGCGTACACGGCAGGCGTTTGGGCAAAACCGCCGTTTGACCTCCGAGGGCTTTCCAAGATGGTGGATGAAAGCACCATACTCCCGCAGTGCATCCGGGCCTACAAGTCAAACATCGCCGGATTCGGCATCGACATCCGGTACAAAGACGACTTTGCGGACGCGGGCGAAACCCCGGAGATGAAAGCGGAATGGGACCGGGCAACGGAAGTCGTCGAGATGCTCAACATGGAGCAGGAGAGCAATGAGCTCTTTGAGGACATCGTGGAGGCCCGGGAAACCTACGGCTGCGCCTACGCAGAGGTCATCCGGGACATGGACGGGAATGTCATTCAGCTTGAGTTCATCGAGGACACCCCCAGCGTGGAAAAGAGCCGGAGGCTGGACCCGCGCGTCGAGGTGACGTATTTCCACCGGGACCACACCGAGAACCGCATGAGGAAGTTCCGCAAGTATAAGCAGACCGTCAACGGCAAGACGGTCTACTACAAGGAGTTCGGAGACCCGCGAATCATGGACCCGACGAGCGGAGAGTACGTCACCGAGCTCGAGTTCAAGAGCCGCGCCAACGAAATAATCGAGTTCGCCATCGGGACCGCCACATACGGCAAGGTCCGGTGGGTTGGTTCCATCCTTACCGTAGACGGAGCCCGGAGAGCGGAGAGCCTCAACAATAACTACTTCCTGAACGGCCGACACACCCCGTTGCTGATTATGGTAAAGGGCGGCAGCCTGACGGACGATAGTTTCGCCAAGCTCAAGGAGTACATGAACGGCATCCGAGGCGAGGCGGGCCAGCACAGTTTCATGGTTCTGGAAACGGAGGCGGCAGACAACCGCACCGGATTCAACGCCGAGAACCGGCCGGAGGTCGAGGTCAAGGACCTTGCTGCTATCCTGCAAAAGGACGAGCTTTTCCAAGACTACCTCGAAAACAACAGGCGGAAAGTGCAGAGCGCGTTCCAGCTCCCGGACCTGTACACCGGATACACGACGGACTTCAACCGCGCCACCGCGCAGACCGCCATGGAAGTGACCGAGAAGCAGGTATTCCAGCCGGAGCGGCGGCGTCTGGCGTGGGCCATCAACAACAGGCTGCTCAACTGCTATCAGTTCAAGTACGTCGAGGTGTTCTTCCGCGCGCCGGACGTTTCCAACCCGGACGACCTGTACAAGCTGCTGACCGTCTGCAACAACGCTGGCGGCCTCACCCCGAACAAGGCAAAGAGCGTCCTGTACAAGGCCCTCGGCGAGACCTCGGAGGACTTCCCCGAGGAGTGGGGCGACATTCCGCTGGCGTTTACAAACGCACAGCAGCGGGCCGCAGCCCTCGCCGTGGCCGGAAACAGCCCCAGCGTGGCGCAGAATGAAAGTTCGGACGCTGGCAAGAAAAACACACAACCGGAGACAAAGCCCGCACAGAACGCCCAGCAGGGCGGGCCTAGCGTAGAGGAACAGCTCGACGGCCAGATTCAGAAAGCGGCAGCCGCTAATGAGACGGAGCTCGTCGCCGTGATGAAAGAGGTCCGCCGCCTGCTGGCTGACATGAAACAGGAGGAGGGCGACGCGGAGTGAAGTGCTTACGCTGCGGACCCCTAATCAAGGCCATCGACGCATACCTCGCCAAAGCAGAAAACGACCTGTACGAGCAGCTCACGATGGAGGGATACCTCAAGGCAAAAGAGAGCCTGAACACCGTGGACGAAATCGAGGAGGTCGTGACGAAGCTCCTCGAGGACAACGCCGACGACCTGCTCGAGGAGCTGGCGGACGCCATCGACCTTGAAACTTTCTTCAAGGACAACTGGCCGAAGTTCAAGAACAAGAGCAAGCTGGCGCAGGACCTTTTCGACGTTTTCCATACTCAGTTTTCCACCATCATGCCGACGTATGTTGAGGCTTACGTCCAGAAAACGGATGCAGAGCTCACCGTTACAAAGCTCACCAAGCGGACAACCGATTGGATAAGCTCGTGGAGCGGCGACCTCGCCGACATTATGAAACTGGACACTGAGACCGAAATCGAGGCAGTCCTGCAAAAGGGCCTGAACGACGGCAAGGGCATCAACGACGTCGCAAACCTCATTGCAGACAGCGGCATCCGCTCCCCGGGCTACCGGGCGCGGCGCGTGGCCCTTACGGAGGTGCTCCGGGCACACGGATACGCACAGCTCGAGAGCTACATCCAGAGCCCGGCCGTCGAGGAGAAGATGTGGAAACACACCGGAGCATACCGGAACGACCCGAGACAGAACCATGTGGATATGGACGGCGTTCACGTCCCGAAAGGGCAGCCGTTCACCCTGATTGGAGCTGACGGAAATACCTACTACCCCATGACCCCGCGAGACGTCTGTTTGCCGCCGAGAGAGAGCGTCAACTGCCATTGCCTTTTGCAGCCGGTCGTGAGCGAGGAGGTGCTCGGCCTATCCCTTGAGGAGCGGCAGGCCCTCCAAGCGCAGGCCATCGCGGAGGACGACGGCGAGTGGGAGAAAGAGCTCGACGCGCAGAACAAGGCGCGCGCAGGCATCAACGAGGAGGACTACACATGAAAGTTACCATCGACGAAGCCCGAGTTGGAAAGCAGCCTATTCTCAAAATCGACGGCATCGAGCTGGCGAACATCGTAAACGGGTACACCCTGCACCATGACGCAGGACAGCCCGCAACGCTTGAATTACGGATTGCATTCGGAGCCGATTTATCCGAGATTGAGGCTCTGATTGAGAACCCCAACGTCAAAATCATTATGCCGGAGGAGGAGCCCCATGTGGAAAGCACTTGACCGCATCGTTTCGGCGATTATTTGCCGCCTTTTCAAGCCTAAGTACCATGTGGAGCGGGTCGAGAGATACCAGCTCCCCGGGAGGCTGCGCATCGTCAAGTGGTGCGCAGCACCGGCAGACGCACCGGAGGACGAGCTCCGGCGCATTTTCTCCATCGTGGACGAGCCCCAGTGCGATGATATGGTCGTTTGGTTCTATTCATCGCTTGAGGATATAGGCCGCAAGCCCTTTGACGTTGCACTCCTTGAGCGCAGCGGCAAGGACGCATGGCCGACCATTAGACGCCCTACCTAGGGGCGTAGAGAGGAGGTGAGAAAACCATGAGCAAAATCGAGAAAGCATACGCCATCACAGATGCAAAGATTTCTTTTGTCAGCCTTGTAGACAAGGCAGCCAACAAGAAACAGTTTCTTATCACCAAGGCGGAGCACGGCTCCGCCTCTTTTGCTTCTTACGGCCGAATCATCAACGCGGATGCTGATAGCCACTACATCACCGGCATTGTCTATGAGCCCCTCACAGAGGACGCCCACGGCAATTACATGACGGAGCAGGAAATCACCAAGGCCGCGTACTGGTTCGCCAAGAACGGCAATCAGGTGGATGTGCAGCACTCGTTCGAGCCGCTCGAAAAGGCGGCCGTCGTCGAGAGCTATGTTGCGCCTTGCGATATGAGCGTCGGAGAGCAGGCCATCAAGAAAGGCACATGGATGATGACCGTCGAGGTGGACGACCCGGATATTTTCGAGAAAGTCCAGAAAGGCGAAATCACCGGCTTTTCCATGGGCGGCGTCGGCAAGTACAGCGACGAGGACGACCCGCTGCCCGATGACGGAGTGGCAAAGGCGGAGGAGCAGCCCGAAAAGGGTATGCGCGGCATCTTCAAGAAGATGGCCGCTGCCCTCGGCTTTGATGTTGTCGAGAAAGGCGAAGTTGCCGACAACTACACCAAGCGCATCCAGAGCGACAACTTCTGGACCGCGTTCTACGCACTCAACGACGTTCTGTACCGGTACAACTGGGTGAATGACCGTTGGGAGTTCGCGTCGGACGAGGAGACCATCCGCAACGCCCTGAACGACTTCAACAACATCGTCACCGAGCTGCTCACCAAAGGACAGCCCGTTGCGAAATCGCTCGAAAGCTGCGCCGTCATCAAGGCTGGCAAGGCCATGAGCAAAGCCAACCGCAGCACGTTGCAGTCCATCTACACAAACCTCGGGGAGTTCCTCGATAAATTCCCCGAAGAAGAACAGGAGGAAACCGAAGTGACCAAGAAAGAAATCGAAGATACCGTGGCGGCAGCCGTCGCCAAGGCACTGGAAACCCAGCAGAAGCCCGCGACTGACCCCGTCCAGAAAGCCGCAGAACCGGCAGCAGAGCCCGCAGGCCTGACCGTCGAGGCCGTCGGCAAGATGGTCGAGGAAGCCGTCGCAAAGGCTCTCGGCCAGCAGGAGGAGCCCGAAAAGACCCCGGAGCTGCTGACCGCCGAGAATGTTGCGGACGTCGTCGCAAAGGCCGTCGCAAAGGCTGTCGCACCCGTCCGCAAGGCCGCAGGCCTGCCGACCAACCTGAACGACGATGGCGACCCGGAGGACCCTGTCGAGAAGTCCGAGCCGCACTATCTCGCCGGTATCCTGTAAGGAGGAACAAGCACTATGACCATGAGAAGCAATAAGGCAATCGTGAACGCAGCAGGCCAGACCATCACCACCGCCGGTCTGGCCGCTGGCGGCGCACTGAACCCGGAGCAGGCGAAGAAGTTCATTCAGCAGACCTTTGAGGCCACTCCGCTGAGCGGCCTCGTCCGTCACGAGCTGCGCTCCGCAAAGACCGGCGAAATCGACAAGATTGGCGTCGGCCGCCGTCTGCTGCGCAAAAAGACCGAGAACACCGACGACGGCTACCGCTCCGGCGTGAAGCATGGCAAGCTGGAATACGCTTGCACCCCTGTCCGTCTGCCGTGGGAAATCACTGAGGAGACCCTGCGCGAAAACATCGAGGGCTCCAACTACGAGACCATCGTCACCAACCTGATGACCCGTCAGATTGGCTGCGACCGCGAGGACCTGTGCCTGAACGGCGACGAACGGTATGCCAAGGTCAAGGAGTTCAGCTCCTCTGAGACCTACGCTATTGGCGACCTCGTCGCATACAACAAGAAGGTCTACCAGTACACCGCATCCCACGCTGCAGGCGAATTCGCCGCAGGCGAGGCCACAGAGCTGGGTACTGTCGATGACGCCGACTTCCTCAAGGTGAACGACGGCTGGGTCAAGCAGTTCAAGGAGGGCGGCCACGTTGTCGATGTGTCCGGCATCAACTCCGGTGCAATGGTTCTGGATGTGTTCTACAAGGGCCTGCGCGCAGTTCCCGACAAGTTCAACAACGGCTCTCTCCGCTGGCTGATGTCCCCCCACCGCCGTCAGGAGTGGGAGCGTTACATCCTGAATCAGGCAGTCACCGCAGGCGGCATCATTACCGACAAGCGCGTCGAGAATCCCGCCAGCGTTCCCGTCATCGAGGTCCCGGCCCTGCCCGACGACGTTATTATGCTGACCGACCCGAAGAATCTGGTCGTCGTCAACTCCTACGGCGTCGTCATCCGCAAGACCACCGAGGGCCCGGAGGCCATCTATCAGGACAAGCGTTTCTATGTCGTGCATTTCGACTTCGATACGCTGGTTGAGGAGCTGGACGCAACGGCCATTGTGACCGGTCTGGCATCTATCTAACAGGAGGCAGGACGCTATGCACCTCAGACTGATTAAAGGTCTGTCCTATGATGGCGTTGTGCGCGCCTCTGCGGCGCATCCTGACGTCTTTGTGGACGACCCCGAGAAATATACCGCGCTGCTGGAAAGCGGCTATTTCGAGGCTCTCCCTGACGCTTACACCGTCACCGGCCATCTGGACACCGGCTTTCTCGGCGAGATGGACGAGGAGCAGCTCGACAAGCTGGCTGACGATATGGGCGTCGATACCACCGGCAAGGACAAGGCGGAGGTCGTCGCGGCCGTCGCCGAGGAGCCTGTGGAAGTCCCTGACATTTCCAAGATGAAGCTCGACGAGCTCAAGGAATTTGCCGAGGACAACGGCATCGACCTGACCGGCTGCACCACTAAGGCCAGCATTTTGCAGAAGATTCGTGAGTATGAGGCGGATGCAGCCGCAGCGGCCGCCATCATCGCCCCGGAGGGCTGATGGCCGAACGGCCGTGGGTCACGCCGGAGGAACTCAAAGAGTACACAGAATTTGAGGAAGTAAAGAACCGCGCCGACAGCAAGCTCAAAATTGACATCTCCCGGGCGGAGAGCTGGGTCATCGACTACTGCAACAACAGATTCGACGACCCGGAGAAATACCCCGATATCCCGGAGAACGTCAAGACGGCGGTCCTCCTTATCGCGGAGGCATACGCCCACAATGCCGTTGAGCAGACCAAAGTCCGCCTCAAAAGCGAGACCTTTGACGACTACTCCTACACGGCAGAGAGCAGCATCATAGACGTCGGAAAACTGGGCGTGGAGAGCCTGCTGGACGATTACGTCGTCGTGCAGCCGCTCAACGGCGTCACGATGCGGTTAAGGAGCCTCTGAGCCAATGGCTATTGAGAACTTCTTTGACCATCGTTGCAGTATCTACCACACCCAGCAGGAGAGCACGAGCCCCGGCTACGGGCTCCCCGGCTCCCCCAAGTTCAAGTACCCCAAACAGCCGGACCTCGAGGAAGTCCCGTGCCATTTCGGAGTGCGTAGCGCGTCCATCCAAATCGCTCAGCAGCAACCGCAGAACGATATGGACAGCGACATAAAGCTCACGCTCCCGGCAGGAACGGACATCAGGCTCAACGACAAAATCGTCAGCAGCGAAACAGGGCTCGAATACACCGCAGGTCAACCGCGAAACATCCGAGGGCATCACATGACGGTAAAGATATACCGCACAGCCCAACAGAGGCCATTGTAATGGCGCAGGTGACATTCGACACAGTAGAGCTCGAAAACTTCGTGAAGCGGCTCGGAACGGCCGCGCAGGGCGATTTTAAGCGGGCACTGAACAAGTTTCTTGAAGGGCTCGGCATTGAGTTCCTACGCATTCTGCAAGATGAAATCGTTCGCCGGAACGTGCTGGGCTATCGGCTGCTGCTCCACAGTTTCCAAAAAGGCGACGGGGAGAACGTCTGGACACTCGACGAGAACGGCCTGACCCTTGAGGTCGGCACGAACGTCGAGTACGCCAAGTTCGTAAATGACGGCCACTGGACCAACCCGAAAGGGATAGAGAGGCGATTCGTTCCCGGACACTGGGAAAAGGCGAACGGAAAGGACCGCTTCATCTACACCCCGGGAGAGAAGACCGGGATGGTCCTAAAAATGAAATGGGTGGAGGGCTCCCACTACTGGGAAAGCTCCATCAGAATCCTAGAAAAGCTCTACCCGGAGCTGCTCGAAAAGAAGCTGCAGAGCTGGCTGGACGAGTATTTCAAGGATTTTTTGTGAGGTGAAACCTATGGCTGCCTTAGAGCAGGAAATCGCAAGCGCTATCCGCTTTATCCTCGATTCCGTGCCCGGGATTACGCCCTATTACTGGGACATCCCGGAGGGATTCGTCGTACCCTCTGTTTTCTTTCCGCAGCCGGAGCTCACACCTCTCGGCGACACGTTCGCGTCCTATGCGGTGGAATATGACTGGTACATCAAGTTTTTCGCCAGCACGGACGAGGACGCCTACGCAAGCGCGGCAGCGGCCTTGAACGCCATTTGCGCAGCCCGCCTGCTTGTCCCGCTCATTGACGAGGCGGGAGCAGCGGTAGGAGGCGGAGTACGGCTCAAAGACCCCGGAGGCGTGAAACGGCTGGACACAGGCACAGCCCAGCTCACACTCCACTGGGACAGCCGCCGTCCGTACAACAGGGTGGATTGCCAGAAGGTGATGCACTACAACCTCGACCTCAAAGCGGCCGAGGAAAAAACTGAATAGGAGGTATCTGCATGGCAGAGAAGAACGCGAGCGCGGCACAGACCGCGCAGAAGTTCCCTATTGAGCGTCTGGCAAAGGCTTGCCGGACGCTTTTTCATGTTTCGGCCAGCACGTTCGCCGGTGCCACGGCGGGCATGACTGGTGAATACACCGTCGAGGAGATGCGGAAGCACATCGACGAGTGGCTCGGAAAGGAGGCCGTTGTTTAATGGCAGGTGGTAAATACGATAAGCTGGCGGGAAAGACCCGCCCGGGCACTTACATCAACTTCGAGAGCGACCGCAACGACACCGTCGGCAACTCTGAGCGCGGCATCGTGCTGCTGCCCCTGATTGGCTACGACTTTGGTCCCGCCAAGACGCCCATCACCCTGACGGCAGCGGCCCCGGATGCTTACAGCGTGGAGCTCGGCCGCAGCGTCTACGACGCGACAAACGACAAGATGCGCCTGATTCGTGAGGCATTCAAAAAGGCTGCCAAGGTCATCGTCTACATCACGGAGAGCGGCACGGCCGCAACCGGAGCCGCTGCTCCGCTGACCGTAACGGCCAAGTACGGCGGCACTCGCGGCAACGATATTCACGTCTCTGTCGTCGCAAACCCCGTCGGCGGCTTTGACGTCACCGTGTATCTGGATGCCGACGCCACCGCTGTGTACGAGGGCGTCAAGACCGTCGAGGAGCTGATTGCAGCCGCAGCAGACGACAAGCTGGTGAAGTTCGCCGGTACGGGCGACCTGAAAGCGGCATCCGGCGTGAAGCTGGCAGGCGGCACGAACGTCACCAGCGCAAACGGCGACGTCACCGCGTTTGTGGACAAGATGGAGGGCATCAAGTTCAATACTCTGTGCTTCCCCGTTACCGATGATACGTTGCAGACCGCAGTCAGAACCAAAATCAAGTATATGCGCGAGAGCATGGGCAAGGGCGTGAATGCGGTTCTGCCGGACGCAAAGAGCCCTGACCACGAGGGCATCATCAATGTCACCAACTCTGTTGTTGTTGACGGCGTTGAGCTGACCCACGCGGAGGCCTGCGCATTCGTTGCGGGCATCACCGCATCCGCAAGCTGCATCAAGTCTAACACCTACGAGGTCTACAACGGCGCGACCGGCATCGTGGACCCCAAGGACAACGAAGCAGCCATTGCAGCCATCAAGAACGGCGAGATGTTCTTCTCCTACTCCGAGGCGGGCAATGTCATCATCGAGTACGACATCAATTCTCTGGTCTCCTTCAAGAAGCCCAAGGACAAGACGTACAGCAAGAACCGCGTTATCCGCACTCTGGACGCTATTCAGGAGACCATCCAGAATAACTTCCCGCCCAACAAGTACGACAACAGCCCGACCGGCTACGCCGTTATGAAGGGCATCGGCCAGACCATCCTCAAGCAGTACGAGGACATGGGGGCCATCAAGAACGTGGACTATGACGCGGACTTCAAAATCGACGAATCTTTGAGCAGCGGCGACGAGGTTTATTTCATCGTCGCAATCCAGCCTGTGGATTCTGCCGAGAAGCTGTTCTTCACCGTCAAGACCCGCTAAAGCAGCAGGAGGTAAGCTATGCAGTACAACAAAAACCCTATTAGCCTCCGTGAGGGCCATGCGTTCATCGACGGCGTCGAGGTCATGGACGACGTGAAGATGAATATCAACTTCACCCCGGAAGTGTGGACCGGCCGCCAGTTGAACGAGAAAACCCCGTCTAGCCGTTGGGTGGGTGCGACCATCACCGGCAGCATGACCCGTCGCCGGACGAACAACTGGCTCAAGACCAAAATCAAGGAGTATCAGGCCACCGGAGCGACGCCCGAGCTCGTGATTCAGGGCATCATGGACGACGCTAATTCTGACTATTATGCAGCCCACGGCTCCGACGTCGTGACCTGCGTCGGTTGCGTCCTGACTGGTGACCTGCCCCTGACCGCACTGGATGCAGAGAGCGGCAGCGTGGTCGATGACGTCATCAACTTCAACATCAAGAACATTATCTAACCTCCCGACATTTTCATCGGGAGCATACAGGCGGAGCCTCTCCTAGGTGGAGGGGCTCCGATTTTTATTTTGGAGGAGACAGCTATGAGCAAGAACCTGAAATATTTTATGCGCGAGGCAGCAGAGGTGGAGAGGGTCGTCACCGTACCGGCCCCGGAGAGCTTTAAGGACGAGAACGGCAAGGTCATCCAGCTCGAGGTCAAGGTACTGTCCTCTGAGCGCATCCGCGCAATCAACGAAGCATACCACACTCACACTGTCGCTCTTGACAAGAAAGGCAATCCCTACATCAACGGCGGCAACGTGGTTTTCCGCGACGAGCGCGACAATGCAAAGGCCACCCGTCACATCCTCGTTGAGGCCCTGCAGTACCCCAAGCTGGACGACCCGGAGCTGATGAAGTATTACAACTGCGTGGACATCACCCAGATGCCGGAAAAGGTTTTCTCCCGCGCCGACGAGTTTGCTCATGTCACCCGCGTTGTCATGGCTCTGCTGGGCATCGGCGGCCAGCTCTCCGAGGAGGAGCAGAAGCAGGCAGATGAAAAGGAAATCGACGACGCAAAAAACTGATTCGCAGCGCGGGCAGCGAGACGTACTGGGCCCATGTTCTTTGGCAGCGGCACGGCCTCCGACCGGAGGAGTTCGACCGAATGAGCCGGAGACAGAAGCTCTTTTACATCGCCTCCGAGGAGGAGGAAAGCGCGCGCCCGTGCAGAAGAGATACCATGAAGCTCGTCCCTATAAGGCGATAGGAGGACCGACATGGCAACACTGAAAGTCGTATTCAAGGCCATCGACGAAATCTCCTCCAAGTTCAACGAGATGACACAGAGCGGCGAACGGGCTCTTGAGGCGTTTGAGAACACCGGCACGGCGGCAGACGGAGCGTTGAGCAAAGTCTCCCGCACGGCCGCTCAGACCGCCAAGAGCACCGACGCTGCTGCTGATTCCGTCGATGACCTGTCCTCGGCCATCGGGGACTATGAAAAGGCCACCGGGCAGGCGGCAAGTTCTACCGGCATCCTGTCCGAGAAAACGACCGAGACCGAGAAGAACCTCGACGAGGCAGCGGAGGCAGCCCGTAAAGCCTCGGAGGAGGTCGAGAAGTTCGGTGATAAGTCCGAGGAAACTGGCAAGCAGAGCGAGGAATCGAGCAAAAAGGGCCGCGACGGCATCAAGGAGCTGCAAGGCGTCCTTGCGTCGGCCGGAATAGCCGCCACTCTGAACGAGATTAAGAACGGCTTTTTTGACTGCTCCGAAGCGGCCGCACAGTTCGAGACCTCCACCGCAATGGTTGCTACCATCGCGGATACAAGCCAGAAATCCTTGAGCAGCATCTCGAAAGAGGTGCGCGGTTACTCCAACGAGACCGGCGAGGCGGCCAGCGACATGGCGGAGGCGACCTATCAGGCCATTTCAGCCAGCATCAACACGGCGGACGCTGCGGCCTTTGCGGGAACCGCGACCAAGCTGGCCGTCGGCGGCTTTACGTCGGCGACCACGGCTGTTGACGTTCTGACAACGGCCATCAATGCCTACGGCCTCGCGGCGTCGGATGCAACGCAGCTTTCCGACTACCTTATCACCACCCAGAACCTCGGCAAAACGAGCGTAGACCAACTGGCGCAGAGCGTCGGCAAGGTCATTCCTCTGGCGTCTGCGTACAACGTCCAGATGGACAATCTTAGCTCGGCTTACGCTGTCCTAACCGCCAACGGTATCGCTACCGCAGAATCCGGCACCTACCTCAAGTCGATGCTGAATGAGCTCGGCGACACCGGCAGCGGCGTTTCTGAGGTCTTGCTGAACTCCACCGGCAAGACCTTTGCGCAGCTCATGGAGCAGGGCTACTCGCTCGGCGATGTGATGGCTATGTTGGGTAACGCGGTAGATGGAGACAGCACAGCGTTCAACGCCCTGTGGAACTCCACGGAGGCCGGTATCGGCGCACTGTCCCTGTTCAACGCAGGAGCAGACAAGTACAACAGTGTGCTCGAATCCATGCGTACCAGCGCAGGAGCAACCGAAAAGGCATACTCCACGATGGCGGACACGACCGACAAGAGCAAGCAGCGGATGGAGAATGCGTTCAACAACCTGAAAATCTCTGTCGGCGATGTGCTCAACCCCGCGCTCACGCAGGTATACGAGGGATTCACCAACGTATTTGCGGGCATGAGTGATTTTGTGGACGAGCACCCGGCCGTCGTGGCGGCCATTTCGGCCATTGCGGTCGGCGTTGGCGGATTAACGGGCGCGCTGGCTGCCTACAACCTCGCAACCACGGCTGCGAAGTTCGTGACGGAGGCATTCACTGCGACGCTGGCGGCTAACCCTTACGTCCTCGCGGCAGCAGGCATTGTTGCTGTTACAGCAGCGGCCGTTACCCTGACCGGAGTGCTGATTACGCAGAGCGACGAGTACGAGGGCATGACGGCCACCTGCCGTGACCAGTACGACGAGCTGCAGAGGCTGAACGACCAGTACAATGCAGCCTGTGAGCAGTACGGCGAGAACTCCGACGCGGCCAACAGCCTGCGTTACCAGCTCGACCAGCTCAACGACGAGTTTGAAACCAACCGGCAGACCGTCAAGGAGTTTGTGGCGGAGTGCGACGGCCTCGTCGAGAGCCACAACAAGGTCATGGACGCCTACAACAGCTCCACCTCGAGCATCAAGGACCAAGAGCTCAGCACACTGGCTCTGACCCAGCGGCTCGGGGAGTTGGCCTCGCAGAACACGCAGACCACCGCGAGCTACACGGAGATGAAAGCCATCATCGACCAGCTCAACGCCGACGTCCCGGGTCTCGGCCTGACCTACGACGGCGTGACCGAAAGCGTAGACGCGACCGTCAAGGCCATCAAGAAAGCCGCAAAGGCGCAGGCTGATTCGGAGTACAAGGCCGAGCAGCAGCAGACCTATGTTGACCTGCTGAAAGAGCAGAGCAGCCTCGAGCAGCAAATCGCGGAGGCGGAGGCCAACCTCGACGCGGAGCGTCAGCGGCGCGGCATGAGGCAGGACGACGTCACCGGCGACTGGGTCAGCGGCAGCGGCTTTTGGATGGAGGACAGTCCGTGGGTGGCGTGGACTTCCGACATCGACGATTACAAGAAATCCCTCGAGGAGCTGCAAGCTGCCTACGACGAGAACCAGCAGACCCTCTCCGACATCGAGGGCGAGTGGCGCGGCGTCGCGCAGGCGGTCGAGGATTCGCAGAACCAGACCGTCAGCTATGAGGAGGCTGTAAGCGCGGCCGTCAGTACGGCACAGACGGAGCTCGATAACCTCACAGCGGCCTATGACAAGGCGTATGAATCGGCCCGGACGAGCATCGAGGGGCAAATCGGTCTGTTTGACACGATGAAAACCTCGTCTGAGCTGTCCATCAGCGACATGGAAAAGGCTATGCAGAGCCAGACGGACTACCTCAACCTCTACTCTGAAAACCTCAAAAAGGCCGCAGAATACGGCCTCGATGACGGCCTGATTAAGTCGTTGAGTGATGGCAGCGAGGAAAGCGCGGGCTACATCAACGCCATCATCCAGAACATCGAGAAACTGGGAGGCAGCACCGAGGGGATGCCCGCAGCGGCCTCCAAGTTCGTCACCGAGTTTAACTCCAAGTTTGAGGAGACCGAAAAGGCAAAGGACACCTTCGCGGACAACGTCGCCAAGATGGAAACCGACTTCGACGAGAAGATGGGCGAAATTGAGACCCGGATGTCCAAGACGGTTCAAAACATGGAGATGACCGACGAGGCCCGGAAAGCGGCACAGGACACCATCAAGGCCTACTGTGATGCAATCCGCTCCATGACCGGCGAAGCCGGGAGCGCAGCGGAGGCCGTTGCGAGCGCAGCCGCCTCCCACCTGAAAACTGCGCCGACAACGACGCCAACCACCACGGCAGTCGCCGGTCACGCGAACGGCACTCTGTCCGCACAGGAGGACGTCTACATCGCCGGTGAGGAGGGCCCCGAGCTTATCATCGGCGCGCGTGGGTCCGAGGTGTTCCCCACGCAGGAGACCGAAAGAATCCTCGCAGCCGTGAACAGCGCGGAAAACGCCACGAACGCCCCGGACGACACCGCGCCGGAGCCGGAACTGCCGGAGGTTGAGCAGCCTGCCATGCAGGAGCTCAAGGAACAGGAGCCCAGCACCGCGACGAACGGCGCAGAGCTTATGCCGACCGAGGAGGCAGAGCCCGTGCAACCCCTGCCGGAGCTGCCACCGGAACAGGCTCCGGCCATTGAACTGCCGCAGGAGCAGCCCACAGAGGCTGCTCCCTCGGAGCCGACGGCCTTGCCGCTGGCCGCCCGAGAGCCCGCCTCTACTGTTGAGCCGGAGCCCGTTGTGCAGCAGATTACGGAACCTCCTGCACCTGTTGAAGCACAGACCGCGCCGGAGGCGGCAATTCTGCCAGCAGAGGCCACCGTAGAGCCGGTAGAAGCAAATTACCCTGTTGAGCAGGAAGTGGCACAGGAAAGCCCCGTAGCCGCTCCTGCGGACAATCGGGCTGAGGAGCCTGTACCGGCTCCGGCTGATGCGTTCCCTGTGCAGGAGGCCGAGGTGAATCCCGCGCCGGAGGAGCCCGCGACGACTGCACCGGAGCAGGAACCGGAGACCACCGCAGCCCCGGCAGAGCCCACAGAGAGCCCCGAGGAGCCCACGGCGACGGTAGAAGTACCGACGACCGCCCCGGAGCCCGAACTGCCCACGGACGCTCCTGCAACGCCGTTCGCGGCTGCTGCACTCCCGGAGCCTACGGCAAGCCCGCTCCCGGAGAATGACCTGCCGGAGGGCATGGAGGCCGTCAAGGAGTATTCCTATCTCACGGCTGACGGGCAGGGCTCTGATGCGCAGCCCACCGGCATTGAGTACGTCGAACCGGAGGTACAGGCGCAGACTACGGAGGAGGCTGCACCCGCAGAGGAGGCCCCGGTAAACACGACTGCCCCGGCCGCCAGCGACGCGCAGCAGGAGGCCCCGGCCTCCTCCTCGGACGCGCCCAGCATTGGCGAGACCGTCAAGCGCATTATCATCGAAATCAACGGCAGCGGCTCCATCGACGCCGGCGGCATGAATGAGGAATCCGTCCTCGACATTCTGACGCGCCATGCAAAGCCGGTCCTTATGAGCATCATCAAGGGCGAAATCTTCGAGGAAGGAGACCTTGCCTATGATTTTTGAGAGCAGTATGCAGCTCTGGATTACGCACAACGGAGAGCGCGAGAAACTGCGCTTTCCCGTTCTGCCGACGAAGTTCGACGTCACTCACGGGACGAAGAACACGAGCGTCACCATCAGTGGCCTCGGCGAAATCCTCGTTTTGCAGGACCGGGCGGCCGTGGAGGTATCGTGGGACAGCTTTTTCCCGGCTGCGTATTTTCCGGGCATCCAGACACCATTTATGCTGTCGTCACCGGATTCGATGATACAGCGGCTTTTCGAGTGGAAAATCAGCGCGAAGCCGGTGCACCTCATCCTGACCGGAACGCGCGTAAACTTCTACGCGGCTATCCAGAGCTTGCAGCCTTACAGAAAAGGCGGCGACCCCGGGAGCATCTACTACAAAATCGAGCTCAAGGAGTACAGAGAGGTCAGAATCCGGCAGGTCAAAGTCAGTTCGACCGGAACAGCGACCGTCTCCGGCGGCTCCACCCGGACAGACAACCGAGTGCAGGCGAAAACCTACACGGTCAAGCCCGGAGACTGCCTCTACAACATCTCGAAATCGACCCTCGGCGACGGAGGCCGGTACAACGAAATCTACGCCCTGAACAAGGATAAGCTCAAAAACCCGAATTTGATTTATCCCGGACAGGTGTTGCAGCTCCCGTGAGGTGAGGCAATGGGCAAGATTACATTCCTCGTCACAAAAGGCGAGACCACCTACGACATGAGCGAGCTGGTGGAGAGCGCGACATGGAGCGGCCGCAAGGGCTCCCCGGCGCGCACTCTTTCAGTATCGCTTATCGACGATGACGGCTGGAAACACGCCCGTTCCGGCATTGATGTCACCAAGGGAAACCACTGTGTTTTTTATTGGGAGGGCGCAGAGCTGTTTCGCGGCATCATCATGCAGCAGAAGCAGAGCACGAAAAAGACCATGACCATCAAGGCCTACGACGTGGGTATCTACCTGTCGAACAACAAAGACAGCTTTTGCTACAAGCAGAAAAAGGCGTCCGAAATCTTCAAGGACTGCTGCGACCGATTCCAGATTCCGTACAAGGATGTGGCCGACACCGGCTATGTCATCTCGGAGCTGCCAAAGGCCAAAACGACAGCCTGTGATGTTATTCTGGACGCCTTGAGCCTCACGTTTAAGGCCACCGGCATCAGGCATTATGTGACGTCAGCCGACGGGAAACTGAGCCTGATAAAGCGGAAAGACAGCATCCTGCAATGGGTGGTTGAAACCGGCCGGAACCTTATAAGCTACGACTACACTTGCAGCATCGAGAAGGTGAAAACCCGCATAAAGCTGCTGTCTAAGGAGGACAAAGTGCTCGCCGAAAAGGCGGACACGGAGCTCGAAAAGACCATCGGCATCATGCAGGACATTTCCACGCCCGACAGCAACACCGAGGAGGCGAACCTCACGGACATGGCTGAATCCATGCTCGCAGAGCAGAAGCTCCCCAGCAAAACGCTGACAATCGAGGGCCTCGGGCAGGCAAACGTCATTTCTGGCGTCGGCCTGTGCATCATCATCAGGCCGCTCGGCATCTCGAACAGCTACTATGTAGACGAGGATACCCACACATTCAAGGGCAACTACCATTCGATGCGCCTTACCTTGAACATGGCAACAGACACCGAGCGGAGCGCAAAGGCGAGCGATGAAAAGAGCTCGACCTCGCACTCCGTCGGCGATAAGGTCCAATTTTCGGGCGGTCCCCAGTACGTTGCGTCCACCGCGACGTCTCCGACCAACAGCCCGAAAGCGGGACCGGCGAAAATCACCGCCATCGCCAAGAGCAAGAACGCAAAACACCCGTACCACATCATCCACACGGACAAGCAGAGCACCGTCTATGGATGGGTGGACGCCAGTCAAATTGGATAGGAGGAGCTGCGCATGAACCCGGATGAAGCGACGAGCCTAAAGCAGCTCTTTCTCTCCATGCTGCCGAAAGACGGCGGCATCGTTGTCGGCACGGTCACGAAAGAGAGCCCGCTCACCATCCAGATAGAGAACGACGAAAAGCTCGAAATCTCTGGCAGCGCGCTCCTCGTCCCCCGGAACCTGACCGACTATCAAGTGAAAGTAGACATCGCCCTCGCGGACGGCAAAATCGACAGCAACACCCATGTGGGAGGCGCGCACGGCCACAAGTTCCAGTTGTTCGATTCCAGAGGCGGAGGAGTGACCGGCCTCGTCGGCTGCCCTTTCGAGGGTGCAAAAGACGAGCCCAAGGGAGACTATCACAAGGTCGAGAGCAGCAAGGAGAGCGCACACATCCACTCGCTGAAAACCTTTTCCATCGAGAGCGGTCTGCTGACCGTTTACAATGCGCTCAAGACGGGCGAATCTGTCTACCTTCTCCGCTTCAACGACGGTAAGAGCTACTACGCTCTTGAGAGGGCTATCGTATGAGCAGAGTATATGTTCCCATTCCCATTTCCGGCATCGAGGAGGAGAAAGAGCAGCCGTCGCTCACCTACAAGCTCGACCTCGATACCGGGCGCATCGTCGGAAAGGTTGACGGCCTCGAAGCCGTCAACCAGTTTATTTTGAAAGCACTCCTCACCCCGCGTTTCCACTGCCTCGTCTACGACAACCAGTACGGCAGCGAAATCAAGGACACTGTCACGGACGAGAGCGCGACAGAGGAGCTTATCAGGGCGGAAATCCCGAGACTTGTGGAGGATGCACTCCTCTGCGACGGCCGGATTCTCAAAGCCTATGACTTTGAGTTTGAGTTCAACGAGGATTCCTGCAACGTCCACTTCACGGCGGACACTATTTACGGGACCACAGAGGTCGAGGAGGTGATATAGAGTGTTTGAAGCCCAGACCTACGACAAGGTTTTGGAGGAGATTTTGAGCCGCGCGCCGGACGGAATCGACCTCCGGCAGGGCAGCATCTTCTACGATGCTGTCGCAGGCATCGCTTTCAAAATTGCCAAATACTATGCAGACCTCGAACAGGTGTTCGAGATGGTGTTTCTGGTGACGGCGACCGGCGATTACCTGACGCTCAAGGCGGAAGAATACGCCGTTTACCGGCAGGCAGCCGCGACGGCAAAGTACCGCATCAAGTACGACGGGGAGCTCCCGGAGCTCGGGACGCGCTTCTTCTGCAGCGGCCAGTATTTTGTTCTGGCGCAGGATGACGCCCTTGGCATCTACATCGAGGCGGAGAAAGCCGGAACGGAGGCGAACGACATTCCGGCCGGAACCTCTGTTGTGCCGACCGACACGCAGCGGAGCCTCACGGCCTGCTCCATCGTCGAGGAGCTCGAACCGGGCGCAGACGACGAGGACGACGAGAGCCTCCGAAAGCGTGTACAGGAAAAAATCGCCGGACCGGCAGAAAACGGAAACCAGCAGCATTACAAAACGTGGTGCGAGAGCATCTCCGGCGTCGGCCGTGCGCGCATTGTTCCTCTTTGGGCGGGAGAGAACACGGTCAAAGGCGTTCTCATTGACACGGAGGGCGGCCCGGCGTCTGAGGCTGTTGTGCAGCGCGTACAGGAGTACATCGACCCGGGCGGGACCGGCCTTGGCGAGGGACAGGCCAACATCGGCGCGCACTTCACCGCGACATCCGCCACGGCGAAAAGGGTCAACATCTCTTTCTCCGTGACGCTTGCAAAGGGAGGAGACCTCGCCAGCGTCAGGAGTGCAGCGCAGACGGCCCTCAAAGCTCAAATCAAGAGCATCAACCTCACCACGGACGACAGCGAAACGCCCACCCTGCGTATCAGCACGGTCGGCAACACGATTTACAGCCTCTTGGGAGTGCTGGACTACGCAAACCTCCGCTTCAACGGCCAGACGGCAAACGTCGAGGCCGGAAAAGAGGAGGTATTTGTTTTGGGGGAGGTGACAGTAAGTGAAACCAACCCTGTATCCTAACGGATTCCCCAGCGCATACGAGGAGCTGAAAACATTCTACCCGGTGTTCTACCGGGACGTTTTCGAGATGGACGCTATCTGGCGCGCAGCCGGAGGCGGGCTGGACGAAATCGAGGACGGCGTGGACGCTGTTGTCAACAACAACTTCGTATCCCTGATGGACACGGATGCGCTGGCACAGATGGAAACCTTCCTCGGTATCCCTCTGAACCAGAAGCGCACCCTCGAGGCGCGGCGCAAGCTCGTCGCCTCGTACTTCATCGGCGGCAACCACATCGGCGCGCGAGAAATCAAGGACATCACCCGGGCCTTTACAGAGGGCACTTGTGAAGTCTCTTTTGTAGGTGGAACGGTCTATATCCATGTGAAATCCGACATCAAGGACACACCACCGGAGGATGACTATTACTACATCCTGCGAAAGAAGATTCCCGCGCACCTCGGCGTATACACCAACATCGAAATCGAGTTCTCGGAGCAGCTCTATGTTGGCTCGAACGCACTCGAGGGCAACCGGTACGACATTGTACCCCCGCCGCCTGTCGGCCAGAGCGCAGCCGGAGAGCTGCGCACCGGCAGCTATATCACGCAGAGCGGCAGGACTGGCATCGACCTGCATCCGCAGCCCGGTCTCTCGTTTGAGACCGGGCTCCACGCAGCGGCCGTCGTCCTCGAATCGAGCAAAACGGCCGTTGACCTGCCTGCACCGGAGCGGCGCAGCGCACAGAACGCACTCCACGCCCGCACAGGCATGGTTGAGAGCAGCCGAACGGCCGCAGACATGATTCTGTATAGCGGCCGGGAGGACAGCGCAGAGAGCACCGTGAGAACCGGTGCGGCCTATGCGCAGACCACGTTCGTCGCTATCGCCCCGGCATTTCGGCAGGAGCGCGCGGCCGCAGCATACACGGCCCGGACCGGCTGCGGCGTCATCGAGAACACACACTACATTGTGCAGACAGCACAGAAAGGGAGTATCTAAATGGACGGTTCTATTACCACCAACAAAGGCATTGCCCTTATCGGCAAACTGCTGGCGCAGAAAGGCGCATTGCAGATTACCCGCGTCGCAGTCGGCGACGGCACTCCTCCTGCATCCCCGGCAACGCTCAACGCCCTCGTGCATGAGCTGAAAAACGCCACCATCGAGAGCGTGGACAACCCGAAGAACGGCGAGGCGAAAATCGTCGTCACCGTTTCCAGCATCGGCGTGACGCAGGGCTTTTTCGTCAAGGAAATCGGCGTCTTTGCAAAGGACACCGACGGCAAAGAGATTCTGTACGCCTACGCAGGATTCTCCGACAATCCGCAGTGGATTCGCCCCGAGGGCACGGCCATCACCAACGTGGCGACCTACGACATCAACACCATCATCGACCGCGTTTCCGATGTCAAGGTCACTATCGACCCGTCGAGCCTCGCCACTAAGGCGGACCTCACCAAGCTGGACGACCGTATTTCCGCACTGGAACGCAAAGAGCACGTCAAAATCTACGGCGTCCGCTGGCCCAAGGGCGCGAGCGCAAGCAAGGGCGAGCGCATCTACGACAGCGTCGGCATGACGGCGGAGGCTGGTGTTGGCAGCCAGACCGTCACCAACGACTTCGACAAGGCTTACCCGTTCGCAGGCCGTCGCCGCTGCAACGGCTACCGCGACGCAGACCGCACGTTCCATGTCACTGCATACGAGGGCGAGCCGGGCTACACCACAAACGACCCGGCAAAGCTGGTGTATGTCGAGACGCCGGAGTTTTATTACTTCGACGGCATCGACGGAGACTATGAGGTCATGGCCGTGTCTACTTACCCGGTCCCGGGCTTTGAGTTTATGCCCCGCACCTACTCCGCCGCCTACCTCGTCGCTATGGAGGGCGAGACCGACAGCAAGAAGCCTACGAGCCGGAGCGGCGTATTCAGCGACTACAACAGCCTGAACGGATGGGCGACCGATATCAAGAAACTGGGCTCCCAGTACACCGGTATGCTGGCGGTCGATAACTACATCGACGGCCTGCTGATGATGATTGAGTTTGGCACGAAAGACACCCAGACCGTCATCATGGGTGCGTGCAGCCTGCCCTATGACAACAATCATGTTGCTCTGGCAGCAGAAACCGGCGTGAACCGCATCCTGCTCACCAAGGCACAGGCCGCAGGCTACGTCGTCGGCCAGACCGTAAGCCTCGACAGCAACAACTATTACAGCGAGAACGTCGCCAAGAATCGCATCATCACCAAAATCGAGGACAAGAGCACCGACCAGACCTACATCTATTTCGACGGCGCAGCGGTTGACATCCCTAAGGGCTGCCATATCGGCTCCCGCCCGTGGGTGAACGGCGCAGCCGATGTTGTAGCGGCCAGCTCCGGCTCCACTGTGGACAACACGAGCGGCAAATACCCCTTTATTTACCGTGGCAAGGAGAATCCCTATGCAAACGCATGGGTCAATGTGGCGGACGTTCTCGCAACCAGAGAGGGCAGCGAGGGCAACTACAAGTATTACATGAACTACCTGCCTGACCCGACGAAGTACGCAGGAGGCACGGTCTCCTCCGACTATGTGAAGCTGTCCTACGAGATGGCAAAGGACGGCGGGTACGTCAAGGAGCTCGGCAAGGATAAGCGGTATCCGTTCATCCGCATGACGAGCGTTGTTGGCGGCAGTTCGACCACCTACTATGCGGACTATTACTGGCCCGCACAGAGCGCGGTCTGTGCGGTGCTTGCTGGCGGCGCCCTCTACAATGGCCGGTACTGCGGCTCTCGTTACTTCAACTGCGACGGTGCCCCGTCGGCCTGGTACTGGAACCGCCGCGCGCGTCTTTCTTAAAATACCTGACAGCAGGGGATTGGGGGCGGCCAGCCCCCTTTCTTCTTCTGTCTTTTTCTTTCGCTTTTTAACTCCAAACAGGGACTTGGTGTGCCCTGCTGTGCGGTGATTGCTGGCGGCAACCTCAACAATGGCCGGAACTACGGCTCTCGTTACTTCAACTGCAACAATGCCCCGTCGAACTCGAACTGGAACCGCCGCGCGCGTCTTTCTTTATGCGTTCCCATAAATTATTGCACACCATTTCGCCGCCCTAGAGGCAGCCGGACCCGGAGAACGGGCCGCCTTGCCACTCGGCAAAAATACGCCACATCAGGTGGGAGCTAGTAGGACCGGACAGGCCTCGAAAACCCTCAAGGCTAAAAGAAAGAGGTGAATGCCTGTTGAAAAGGGCAGGATTCCTGTATGAAAAGCTCCTCGACAGAGAGCTTATCAGGGACGCCATCATAAAGGCATCACGGAAAAAGCGTCGCCGGAGGTCGGTTAGACGCATCCTGAATAATATCGACCATTACGTCGATGAACTCTACACCATGATTGCGAACGAGAGCTTTACTCCCTCGCCGTACCGGAGATTCCAAATCAAGGACGGCGCGACGCAAAAGGTGAGAGAAATTTGTTGCCCGAAATTCTACCCCGACCAAATCGTCCACTGGATGATGATACTCGTTCTCGAGCCCGTGTTTATGCGCGGGATGTGCGAAACGAACTGCGGCAGCGTCCCCGGGCGCGGCGCGCACTACGGAAAGAAGCACATTGAGAAGTGGTACAAGCTGGACAGGAAGAACACAAAATATTGCGCAAAGCTCGACATCCGAAAATTCTACCCATCGTCTAAGGCCCCGGCCGTTATGCAGGAACTGCGGCACGTTATAAAGTGCAAGCGGATGCTGCGGCTGTGTGAGACGGTGCTGAACAGCTCGGACGGCCTGCCGATTGGCAATTACACCTCACAGTGGTTTGCGAACTTCCTTCTGCAGCGGCTCGACCATTTCATCAAGGAAGTGCTCCACATACGGTATTTTGTCCGGTACATGGATGATATGTGTCTCTGGGCATCGAGCAAAAAGCTCCTGCACAGAGCGGTAAAAGCAATCGAGAAATTTCTGGCGGGTCTCGGCCTTGTGTTAAAGGCCAACTGGCAGATATTCCCGACGGCTGCCCGTGCGGTGGATTTTCTTGGATTCCGATTCTTCCGCGAGAAAACGACCTTGCGAAAGAACCTCGCTCTGCGCTTGAGGCGGAGGGTGAAGAAAACCTACAAGCATACCCAGAAAACAGGCAGAGTGCGAGCGCGGGACGCAGCAGCGGTTATGAGCTACTGCGGATGGCTGAAACACGCACATTGCCACGGCTTTTTCGTGAAGTACGTCAAGCCGTATGTGAACTTCAAAAAGCTAAAGGAGGCTATCAGACATGAAGCGAGAATACGCGCACGAACCGCCTATTGTGTCGGTAACGCAGCTCAACCCCGAACAGTGTGAGGTACTGCTGCACGAGAACATCAACGCGGAGACCCGCACCACGACCGGCGCAAACGGCGAGGAGCAGACCACCGTATACACGGCACAGGAGTACACCCTCATCATCCCGTGGCGGGAGGGCATCGAGGACAGCATCAAGGCCAACGTCGCCGCATGGACCGAAATGGCCCGCAAGCAGGAGCTCGAAGAGCTGCTGCCTGAAAAGCTGACCGAGCTGGATAATGCCTGCCGCAAGGCAATCGTCGAGGGCTGCTTGGTCGAGCTGGCGGACGGCTCCACCCAGCACTTTGCGCTGACGGAGGCAGACCAGATTAACCTCAACGTCGCACTCGAAGCCGTGAAAGCGGGCGCGGATGGCTATCCCTATCACGCGGATGGTGAGCTGTGCCGTGTGTTCAGCGCGGCCGACATCAACGCTGTCGCAGCAGCGGCCGTGGCGCACAAGCTCTACCACACCACCTATTTCAACCACGCGAAGCAGTGGGCCACCCGCGCCAAGACGGCAGACGAGCTGGCCAGTATCCACTACGGCGCACAGCTCCCGGAGGACCTTGCGGCCAACATGGCAAAGGTCATCGCTAGTGTATCGGGCCAGTAAGGCAGCCGCGCTGTTCCTGACAGGCGGCACGGCCTACGCGCTGCTCGAGACGGCATGGCGCGGTCACACACACTGGACGATGTTCGTCCTCGGCGGATTCCTTTTCCTGATTCTGGGCGAGCTGAACGAGGGCTTGCTCGAATGGGATACCCCGCTCATTTTGCAGGGCATCATCGGTTCAGCCATCGTGACAGGAGCAGAGCTCGCAACCGGGATGATTCTCAACGTCTGGCTCGGCCTCGGCGTTTGGGATTACTCCGGGATGCCGCTCAACTACAAAGGGCAGATTTGCCTCCCGTTTAGCATCCTGTGGATTTTTGTTTCCATCGCGGCCGTCGTCCTCGATGACTGGCTGCGATACTGGCTGTTTGGGGAGGAGCGTCCGCACTACACACTGTTCCGGCGCGGCGAGAGCCGCTGAAAGGAGCCGCCAATGAACCGCGAGGAGAGGCTCGAACAGCTTTTGACGGCCACCGTTAAGCTGCTCGACCGGTGGGAGGAATACTCCCTCGAAACGAACTGCGGGGAGCCGGAGGGCTACGGAGCAGCCCGCGCGGTGGTACACGCAGAATTTTCCGTACTCAAACAGACCGACAAAGGAGACGTCGAGAATGAGCGTAATTACCTTTAAGCCGAACGACCACACGAAAATCACCACAGACTTCGAGCGGTACGAGTTTGCCTGCCCGTGCGGATGCACGGCGCAGATGATTGACCCGGAGCTCGTCCAGAAGATGCAGACCATCCGCACCAAGCTCGGCAAGGCCATCAAGGTTACGTCGGGCTACCGGTGCGTGAAGCACAACGCAGACCCGAAAGTGGGCGGCAGCCGGACAAGCCGCCACCTCTACGGCATTGCGGCCGACTGGCGCACGAGGGACCGGAGCGTCAACCCTGTCGCCCTCGGTATCATCGCGGCCGCGCAGGGCTTTGGCGCGGTCGGCATCTACTGGCACGACAAGGCCGCCATTGTCCACACCGACACGCGCGGAGGCAAGGCTACATGGCTTTGCGTCCAGCCCGGTGTGTATCCCAGCACCACCTACAACAAGTTTGTCCTGCCGACTATCGAGCAGGGCTGCGAGGGAGCTGCTAACCGCGCAGCTACGGTTATGCTGCAGCGGCTCCTCGGCATCCCGCACGACGGCAGTTTTGGCCCGGCTACCACAAAGGCACTGATGACGGCCCAGCGTAAGCACGGCCTCGTCCCTGATGGCATTTGCGGCCCCAAGAGCTGGACTGCCCTGTCAGGCGCAGACAAATATCTGTGAGGGAGGAGGTGATACCAGTGGAAACATGGCAAATTCTCGTCACCGTTGGAGTGCCGTCTGGAATCTTTGGATTTGCTGTCTGGCTGATTGAGCGCAAAATCGAGCAGCACGAGATAAAGCGGACCGAAGAAGCCAAGAAGCGCGAGAACATTGAAGCCCAGCGCGAAAAGAGCAGAGAGGAGCTGCAAATCTGCATCTATGAAACTTCTCTCGCAGCCATCGCCCTCGGCGAGGCCACCGCAAAGGCAGTTCAGCGCATCCCTGACGCGCACTGCAATGGTGATATGCACGCAGCCTTGGACTACGCCTCTAAGGTCAAACACGCACAGCGGGAAGTCGTTTCCCGCTGCGGAATCAAATCCATTGTCGAATGAGAGGAGAACGCTATTATGAAGTACAATAACAAAGTTTCCGCCGCCACCATCGCCCGTACCGCTGCTCTGCTGCTGGCTCTGGCAAACCAGATTTTGAGCGCGTTCGGCAAGTCTCCGCTGCCCATCGAGAGCAGCACGGTGGAACAGCTCGTCACCACGGGCATCACCACCGTTACGGCCCTGATTAACTGGTGGTACAACAACTCCTTCACGCAGGCCGCTATCGAGGGCGATAAGACCTACGAGAACGTCAAGAACCAGATTCACTAAGGACGCCCCAGCAGCTACCACATAACAGCACGAGCCTCCCGGTATTCCTCGCACAAGAGGGCCGGGAGGCTCTTTTTTATTGCTGTTTTTTGCAATATCTTCCCCGGAAACGCACTTAAAACAGCATTTCCGGCGCGGTTATTCTCGTAAAAGGACATTTTCGGGACAGAAATGCACTTTTTGATACATTTTCTATCATTTCCGTGGATAACCGCAGAAAAACGGCGCGGAAATACCAGAACGACCCGAAAAGTGGAAAACTGGGTGGAAAAAGTTGATAAAAGGGTCATGCGAGACAACACACGCAGTTGTCCCAAAATACCACGAAAAACAATATAACCGGAGCGGAAATACCGTTTTGAACGCATATCCGCGCGGATATGCACTGAAAGCAGCATTTCCGGGTATTTCCGGCGAAACAATCGACAAAGTAGAGTAGAGTAAAGTAAAGAAGAGTAGAGAATATATTATACTCAGCGATTTTGCAATCGCTGGCGCGAAAGCCGTTGCCATTGTCCCTGTTAGGTGCTATCATAAAAGCACGACCACCAACACAGGACAGGAGGACAACAGTTATGGGTAACACAACTGCGTCCCTCACCCACGAACAACTGTTCGGGGGGGGGGGGGTAACAAGTAGCGGCGCGCGATTCGTAGACCCGGCCAGCATCCCAATGGACGAGGTACGGGAGAGGCTGAAACAGCAGTGCGCGTACAAGCCATCGCTCGAAATCAACTTCGCAATGAGCAGGGATTCCAAGATTGCTTGCTTTTGGGGAAAGCAATTCTACATCACGGACGATTCATTCACCCCGGAGCTTGTCTACGAAACAGAATCCTTTGTAAACGCGGCCTCCATTTCAGACGGCTCAAGATACGCCGTGTGCCAGACAGCGCACAACGCCCGGAACGATGAGGACAGCGGAACATTCGCAGTGATAGATGTTCTGCACAAAAAGGTACTAGGAAAATACCACACAGAGCATGGCTGGAAGTACATGACACGCCTGTATGTGGACGAACGGGAAAAATGCTTTTGGGCATACTTTGGCGATGACAAAGAAAAAGTGAGCTTTGCGGACCGCGTGAAAGAGGAGCCGTCGCCGGAGCAGAAACCGGAGCAGCCCAAAAAAGAAAACCCGGCAGCGGAGCCGAGCCAAAAGCAGAACAAAAAGGCGAACATCATAGCCATCGCTGTTGCTGTGTTCTTTGCGTTCATGCTTTTTGGCGGATTCGACCTTATAGCACCCCGAAAGAGAACAACCAGCACAACCAGAGTATCGACGCCGGAGACGAACCGGAGCGTCCTCGAAGAAACCGCACTGAACGCGCTGGACAAAGAAAGCACAGCCTACATATCGTCGATTGATGCATTCTATTACAGCGGCAAGTACACGCTCACCGTCCGAACCGTTTCCTCTGGCGGCCTGTATCTCCCGATAGTGGCGGAGCAGACGGCGCAGGCAGTGTTCGACAAAGCGGCAGAGCTTGGCATCACACTTTCGGAGTACAAGGTCGAGGAGTTCAGCGAGGGCAACAGCAGCAAGGTGGAAAACCTGATACTTTGGAAAAGCGCGGATGGTGTAACCGGAACCTACACAGACGACACCGGCAGCAGCCCGTACATCGAGACAGATGTTACCATCGAGAGGCTGGCGGAAATCGTGAGATGACCCAGCAAGTGACGAAAGCCTCCTGCGGAGACCCGCAAAGCGTCGTGGCGGCTATGCGGCAAACTTTACGGCCAGACCGCAAAAGCCCGAAATCGAGGCCCCGGAGCCGTGCTCGTGACGTTCTACGGCTCAACGCAGGAGAAAGCACTCCGAAAAGCTACAGGCAAATGGCCAGCAAGTTAAAATCAGCCTGCGGGAGACGGCCCACAGGGAGGTGATGGAGAGGGCTATACGGGGACCACGAACAGCCCTCCCGTCACACTGGCTGCTCCGAAATACCCGCAGCAGGAAGAACCACGCGGCGCAAATCCTGTATGCGCGGCAGCGGCTCGACCGCTGGCGGGCATAGGAGGCAAGCATGGAACAGTCTATTTATGAGCTCTACATGGAGCAGGTCAACCCGCAGGACACCCGCGAAATCATGCAGGCAGAGGACACGCTCACCGCGCTGCTCAAGCTGGTGGAAAACCGCGAATTGCGCGACGCCATCGACCGCGCAGCAGGCCGCGTTGCCTACCTCCGAGAAGTAGCGGCATTTGAGGCCGGTTACGGCTTTATGCCCGAATAACAAAAAGGGAGGCCCGGCACAACGCCGGGCCTCCTGATTCATTATAGCCCAAGATAATCTTCAATGCTCATGCCGAGCGCAGCGGCGACGGCATGAATCTGGTAAACATCGCGCGGGACCCGGCGACCGGCCTCCCAGTCCTCAAGCGTCCGCAGCGAGACGCCGGAGAGCTGCGCCAACCGGGTACGGTTCAGTCCGCGAGACTCTCGCAGGTAGATTATGCGAGCTGTAAGTGGCATAGACACCATCTTGAAATCCCCCTTGAATCTGCTATAATAGAAATGCCGGAGAAGTGAGGCATCTGCAAGCTGTTTCTCACTCCCCCGGCGTTTCAGAACTCTGGCCGCCGTCATCGGCCTTTGTTCTTCATCGGAGAGCCCTGCTTACTTGTTGAGCAGGGCTTTTACTTTTTCCACGGCCTCCTCGAGCGTTTTGCTGTTACGCATAAGCTCAAGAATTTCACGGGTCCGGTTCTCCTTTGCCTCGTCTCGAAGCACCTCGGCGGTATTCATTTCGTCGTCCATTTTGTTTCCTTTCTGGCCTTGCCACCTTACTCATTGAGGAGCAGCCCCCTCAACTGACTATATTATACCACGCGAGCGCGTGGAAAGCAAGAGCAAAATGGCAAAAACTTGAAATATTTTTGCGTACCTGTGAAAGATTTACTGCTCGATGTACCGAAAGAGGAAACCGCCCGCATGGGGTAACTTTCCCTTGCATACCTTTCCGATTGCGCTGTCATCCAGACCGGTAGCACGGGAGGCAGCAGCGATACTCGGATACTCATGTATGACCTGATTTGTCTTGCGGTCAATCTGGCAGACCGGAGCGAGCGTTGAGCCGTGATAGGCCCGGACGCTCCGGCCGTATCCGTCGCCCGGTTCGGGAGCTGTCTTGCCGTTCCACTTTGCGCCGGACGCGAGACCGCCGAAAAGAAAGCCCTGCATCTCGTAGGCGCGGGACAGACGCCCCAGCAGCGTGTCGAGCTGGTCGCGCTGGTTGCGGTCGAGAGACTTGAGGAACGCATCAATCTCCTTTTCGGCCTCGACAACCTCCTGAATCCCGACGTGTAAAACGTCGTTCTGCTCATATTTTTCGTACAACGTCCGATAGACAGCAGACATTGTGTTCCGCCTCCTAGTTGATAATCTTGTAGTCGAACGCATCGGACATCGGCAGGTCCGGCTCACCATCCCGGCCGTTACTGGATGCAGTATAGAGCTTGTCGTGCCGCTCCCTCGGCATTGCACCGGGCTCTGTGTACTTCCAGATTGTGCCCAGCTCATCGACGAACACCTCGCGGCCGAAGTCGTCCGTGCCAATGAAGCTCAGGACGGCGACAGCGCGCCGGAGGCTCATTTCCTTTCTTCCCATTCTGCGGACACCTCCCCGTCTTTGCAAAAGAGCTTTGCACGACGCAGGCGGAATGCCTCAAGAATGAGCGCGAAAGCCGTGTCACACGTTCCAGACACCATCTCAAAACCCGGCATTTCCCACAAACTAGCGTTGTAAAAAGCGGCAGCCAACTCGACGATGATGCGCTCGTTCTGGCTCAAATTGAAAGCCTCCTTTGCGGCCGTGAACATCATGTAGTCCTCGCCGATGACGGCAATGCGGAGCTCCGGCCAGCGCGTGAGCGCGGAGAGCAGATACAGGGACGCGCCCCAATACGGATTGATGCGCCCGGATTCGGGATTTACGATGTGCGGAATCCGCTGAAGCTCAGACAGGAACGCTGCCTCGTGCTCCGGGCTTTTGTATGTGATATTGATTTCCATGCGAACCTCCTTACATATCGACCGAAACAAAATGATAGGCGTACCAGCAACCGCGACGGCGAAAGAGCCTGACGCGGGTGGTAAAGAACTGACCGGAGCACCCCATGCCGTCATAACGGTCGTCGCGGTAGGCCCGGTGCATATAGAACCATTCGAGAACGCTCTCTTTTGAGAGGGGAGAGAGCTTCTCGGGCAGCTTAACGAGCTCGACGAAAGAATCGAGCTCGTCGCGGACGATGCGGCAATCGGAAACCCGATTGACGTATTCTCGGATGTCGCGCTTGAGCTGAGTGACGAACTCCTCGACGCGCTCACTACGCACCGGACCGGGAAACCGCTCGAACATGAGCAGGACATCGTATGCCTTCTTGAGGCTGTCATAATCGTGGATATCGCGGACCATTAGGCTCCCTCCCTTTCTTCCTTTGCCTTGCGGAGCTCCTCGAGTAACTCGGGGAGCGGCAGCCGCTCGAGCTGATACTCCCGGCGCGCGGCCGGAGACAGGCCGTTGAGCCATGTCTCGTACTTTACCCGCTCCTGCTCAGCGCAGGCCCGGATGCTTGCGAGAGCATCTGCAGGCGGGTAATCCTCGCCGACGTACCAAGTGATTTTTCCCTCGTTGGAGATGTGAGCGACCATCTTGAAATCGCCGCCCTCCATCACGGCAGAGTTGCAGACCGTTACGCCGTTTCCGAGACAGCCAAGGAACAACTTGAAATTCTGGGCAGCCATCAGTAAATCTCCTCCTCAAGCATCTTTTTGCTGAACCGCTCAATCTCCTCGAGAGAGGTCCACTCCGGCTTCTCGTCGTCGGAAAAGCTGTCCCACAGGATGCGCATGGCCTGAATATGATTCTCAACGCAGCAGCCCCAGAGGTACTTGCTGAAACGCGAGCCGCAGCCGAGGAAATACTTGCAGTCCTGAATACAGCGGCTCAAGAGCCTGTATCGGAACTCGGCATCGGAGCCGACAAGGTCGGTGGCGACGTTGCCGAAATAATGAAATTCTGCGTCGCCAGCGAAGTAGAGCGTGACGCTGGCCTCAAGGCTACGCGGCCAGCCGTCCGGATACGGACGGGTCGAGCCGTCGGAAAAGTGGGTCATCGCGGTTGCAGTCACCCCGATGGCGGCCTCGTTTTCGCGAGGGCGGCAGAAGAACGTGCGAATCTGGATACGCTCGCACTCCATGGAACCGGCCTTGCCGATGCGGTCGGGGAACAGGGACATGGCCGGGTCATACCCGGCGGCTTTCAAACGCTCAAGAACGGTCATACCTCTTATGCCTCCACTTCGATGTCGAGCAGCTCCATGCTGCCGTATACACAGTGCTCGGAAATCTCGCGGGCTCTTTTGCGAGCAGAGGGCAGCGAGACGGCCTCAATCTTACGCTCTGTGACGTAGCCGCCGTTCTTGAACTGCGGATTACGGCGGAAGAAAGTTGCCTTGTAGGACTTCGTTTTCATAGTTGACACTCCTTTGCGGTTTGGCTCCCGCGACCATCTTGCCAAGGACGGCAAAATGGTTTCGGCCCTTGCCACAGGGCCATCATCAGGCGGGATTCTTTGTCCAGAAGTTGAAGTCGGCCAAGACGCGGGCACGATTGTCTGGCGTGTCAGGCAGATTGTAGCCGGAGCGGGAATTTCCGAAGAACAGCTCTCCGAAATCGTTCAACCCACATGAGACACCGGTACGGATGTCCTCTTTGAAAATAAGCATGATGCAATCCCTCCTTAGTCTCTGTTCTCACGCTTCCACATGAGGAAGTTCTGGTAATCATCTTGACCCATCGAGACCGGCTTGCTCGTGTTGATGAAATCGGGGCAACCGAAGCAGACGAGCTCGTCCGGATTGCTGCGGGTCTGCGTCAGGATCTTGGCCGGGACACCGGTCATCTTGAGCTTTTCGGACGGGACGCCCGGAACCTCGATGCGCCGGAGCAGCATATTGAAGTCGTAGTACCAGTCGAGATTCATGTACCGCTCCTCGCTGTCCGTGCCCTCGATTTTCTTGATGTACTCGGCCAGAGCACCGCGCACATCAAGACGAACCGGAGCGACGCTGTCGTCGTAGCTGTCGTAGAGGGTGATGGTCTCGGCCTTGCCGAAACGAACGGTCAGGGCGGCAACGCTGCCGGTGTACTTGTAGAGCTCCATAAAAACCTCCTACCCGAAACGGGTCTTACTGCTTGCTTAACGTCCCTAAAAGGGACACGCAAAAGCAAAAAAATTAAGCGACCTCAACCATACCGGCCAGACCGTAGAGGAGCTCGTGGTCCTCAAAGGAGATGCGCTCTTCCTCGAATGCACGGTCAATCTGCCAGTAGCACTCGTCGCGGTCGTTCTCGGTCTTGATGGCGGCAATGGATTTCACGATTTTCTTGAACATCTTGAGCACCTCCATTAACCAGCGTAAGCGAGAACGCAAAGGAAGTTGTCCTTCTGGGATGCTCTCTCGACAAACTTGTCGCGGGCGGCAGCAGTCTTGAAAGACTTGCGCTTGGTGACGACTTCGTCGCGCTTGTTTACTTCCTGATAGGTCACTTCAAACATCTTTTTGTCCTCCTACCCGTTTTGGGTCATAGCGTTTTCTTGTACCCTCATTATAGACCCTAAAAGGGACAATGTCAAGTAAAATCTGGCAATTTGTGGCAAAAAGTTTTCGAGAATGACGCTTTTTGCGGCATTATGCACGAAACGGCGGCAGAACAGAAAGAAAGCAGGAGCCCGGAGGCCCCTGCTGATATAGTTATCCTGTTTATCCTAATGAATTTGACCACAACAATTACAAGCACAAGGATTTCCCGTTGCTGAGCGAGAAATCGCACTTCACCGATGATACCGTCATGACCGTTGCGGTGGCAGTTGGTCTGATTGACGGAAAGGGTCTGCCGGAGAGAACATTTTGTGCAGTGCAGCATGAAATGCGGTTCTGGGGCCGTGAATATCCCCATGCCGGTTACGGCGGGATGTTCCGCCGGTGGCTGCACGCAGAAAATCCGAATCCCTATGGCAGTTTCGGCAACGGCTCGGCTATGCGGGTGTCAGCAGCGGGCTGGCTGTTCGATACGCTGGACAAAACGCTGGAAATGGCAAAAGTGACCGCTGAAGTCACCCACAACCACCCGGAGGGCATCAAAGGCGCGCAGGCCACGGCGGCAGTGATTTTTCTGGCCCGTACCGGCCACAGCAAGCCGGAAATCAAACAATATGTGGAGCAGACCTTCGGTTATGACCTGAACCGTACCTGCGATGAAATTCGGCCGACCTATCATCATGTGGAGACCTGTCAGGAAACTGTGCCGGAAGCCATCATTGCTTTTCTGGAAAGCGTCAGTTTTGAGGATGCACTTCGCAATGCGGTCTCTCTGGGCGGCGACAGCGACACCCTTGCCTGCATCACCGGCGGCATTGCCGAAGCTTTTTACGGGATGCCGCAGGAACTGCGGGACGAGACTTTGAAACGTCTGCCGGAGGATATCCGGGAAGGATATGAGCTGTTTCGGTGGAACATCGGCCAGAGATAAGACATTCGGAGAACCAAGGAGCAGATACAACACACTCGTGATGTGAAGTATCTGCTCCTTGGTTTTTAATAAGACTCGATGAAGGGCGTCTTGCATCGGCCTGAAAAATCCGATATACTGAACCCAGAGAGTATATCGAATTTTTTGGGAAAAGGAGAGAACGGTATGGAACATCTTTATCAAGCGGTAAACGCAAAGGGAGTTCTGCCCGGACATTCATCCGTGACAGAACTCCCTTTTTCTTATTTCGGGGCAGTCCCTTACCGGCTTTCCGGGACGCTGCGCTTGAGCTGCAGCAACACCAGCACCATGCTGACGCCCAGTAGGATGTGCCCGATGCCGGCAATGCCGGAGATCGCAGCATTGGCCCCCTTGGAAAACTCGGTGCCCAGCACCTGTGCCACGCCGCGCACCACCATCATCACGGCGGTGATGTTCAGACCGACCTGATAGGTCAGGATCGCTTTGCCGGTCTTGGCGGTGGTAAAGGCAAAGCTCTTTTCCAGCAGGAGAAGCAGCAGGAAGAACAGCATTCCCAGCAGAAAGTAGTGGGTGTGCACCACTGCAAGGGTGGTCTTGCCGGTAAAGCCGTTGAACTTGGTGAACTCGCGGTAGAACACCCCGCCTACCATGGCGAGGATGGCGTACACCAGAGAGGTATTGAGATAGCGTTTCATCGTCATTGCTCCTTTTTCATTTTCAATCATTGTTTTGTCGTTCTGAGCAGCGGCCACCGCCCTGCCGAAGCTTGCACCGAACAGAATGCCTGCCAGCTGCAGCGACGCCCCCAGACCGGTGTTAGAATACCGTTTTCTCTATTCTGCCGGTTGAATGGCGTTTGAAGTTAAAGAGTATCTTGCTGATCATATAATAGCGATCCGCATTTATTTCTTCTGTAACACAGTCACAGAAGCTGCAGACCCATGGCGATGATCCACATATAGGAGCAGGTCTTGGGGATCATCAGCAGGCCCACTTTGGGCTTGGTCTTACTGAAAAGGGTCACAGGCAGGTAGCAGCCGAAGGAGATGAGGATGGCTGCCACCATCCGGGTCATATGGTAGTCGCCGGTGTTGCCGGAGATGGCGTACAGGATGATGACGCCGAGGCCGGTAAGGGCAAACACCGCGTTGCGCAGGATGGACAGGGTGGGGTTGCCCTCATCGGTACACCAGTTGTTCTGGGGCAGCAGGCAGATCAGGATGCGCAGGATGGCAGACAGCCAGATCAGGACTTCCACAGCTACAGGAGCCTGAAGCTGAGGGAAGGTGGCCTTCCAGACATACAGCAGGATGATATAGAATACCGTCATGGTGATGGAAGAGACCTGCAGCCCGATGCCGAGCTGCTTTTTGATCTGGTCGCTGCTGCCTCGCACGGCCCGGATGATCCGGGGTACCAGATGGAAGGCGTCACCGCCGCAGAGGGTCAGGGTCAGAATGCCATATAGGATAAAAAGGCTGCGGCCCTGAGCCATCGTGAAAAAGAGGATGCCTGCGATGAGATCAAAGATCAGATAGGCGGCGTCGAACACCGCCTCCATCAGGTCTGGCATTTTGGGTTGATAGGTTTTATGATTCATGATGTGTCATTCCTTTCATTTTGAGGCATTCTTCTGCGTTGTCGCATATCTTCTGGAATGCCTGTTTACAAGCTGCGATCTGAGGCTCTGAGAGTCCCTGAAGCATATCTCTGGCAAACTGCCGCTGAGCCTCAAGCCCTTCGGCGATGATCGGCTGAGCCGACGCGGACAGATAGACATCGATATGCTTTTTGTTCCCGTCGGCGACCTTTTTTTCGATCAGTCCCCGCTCCTCCAGCACTTTCAGTGAGGTGGAGACATGAGATTTGGTGGAATTGCGCACTCGTACAATATCTGCAGCGGTATGGTACTGAGGGTTATGGTGTAAAAACATCAGAATATCATACTCCATCTGTCGGAGCTGGTATTTCTGACATACGGATGACATCAGCAGCTCATAGTAGCAGGTAATGGCTTTGTGATGATCCCAAAAGTTCATAGATACCTCCTGTGATGTATTGTTCTATTTAGAACGGTTCTATTTAGAACGATTGCATTATATGCTATCCCCGCCGCTTTGTCAAGAGGAAATTTCTTCCGACGATGTTCTTGACCGGAAAATAGGACTCATTGCCCTGCGGAGCCTTTTCTGCCACGTCAACACAGTGAACAAAGAATAAAAAACAGCGACCCCGGAGAGCGGTGGGAAATATCTGTCTGCGCCGATGTACCGACAGAAATGATAAAAACACGATGATACGACTGAATTTTGAAAAGATTGCATAGGATTTTATAAAAGTATTATTCTTTTATGAATTTTAGCACTCTTCTATTGACACTGCTAATGAACGGTGCTATAACAGTGGCGTGCTCAGGAGGAAGGGCAAAAGGAGAGCCGCAAGGCTCC